>Ga0209025_1000094_pt1 | contig 241080 bp, 242 predicted proteins | sample AraplaMF_Col_mLB_FD_184256 | JGI IMG/M metagenome (GOLD analysis project Ga0209025, IMG submission 184256) | Arabidopsis root microbial communities from the University of North Carolina, USA - plate scrape MF_Col_mLB (SPAdes) (version 2) | ecosystem: Host-associated > Plants > Roots >...
CCTGATGGTGCCGCCCGAGGCACCTATAATTAACGATCAAAGCTCCGGAAACGAGGCAATCAGGCAGGACTTTCATCACTAGCGCCGTTCAACGCTTCATATGTCCGACTAAATCAACAATATCGGCCAGAAGCGGACTTCATTCAGCCGCATCCATTCGCGCCAAAGCTCGAGCACGCTTGGCAATCACATCCGGATCATTCATGAAATCCGTGCGCGGACCGGGTTTGCGGCCTCTCGGCTTGTAGCCGATCTTCTCACTGTTGGTCTTCGGCGCAGGTGCGTGGTCTCGATCTTGCTGCTCTTTGATGTAGGCTAGCACTTCGCCGAGACGCTTGTTCTCGACCACAGCCGCATGGGTCACGCGCTGGTCCTTGTCGAAGATCTTGTAAGGCAACGAGTGACCTTTCCATCGAATATCCAGTCGACCATCAGCGTAAGCGTATGTCTCGACATACCTTCCAACCAGGCCGCGCGTGACGTCGTTCTCCTCAATCATGATGCGCTTGCGCTCATAGGAGAATGAAAGCTGTGCGCCGACGTGTCTTTGTTCGCGTTTACAAAGCACGTCATTCAGCCTGCTTGGCGCCAGATTGACAGGCCGATGGAGGTTGTCGGGGCGGGTAGGGGTCACCGCAAAGCGGTCATTGTATCGATCGATGAAGGCCGGCAGAAACGCATTGCCGGTCTCCATGTCACTGATCTTGGCAAGCCTCAATTCCTTGACCAGCCGATCCTGCAATGTCCTGTTCATACGCTCGACGCGTCCCTTGGCCTGGCTGGAATTGGCGCAAAGGATCTCGATGTGCAGCTCCGATAGCGCGCGACCAAACTGCGTCATGCCTTGCCCGCCCTTGGCATCGTTCCGGGCGACACGAAAAACGGAATGTTTATCGGAGTAAAAGGCGATAGGTGCGCCATGCTTTTCAAGGTAAAGCGAAAGCGCCTCGAAATAGGTAAAAGCGCTCTCCGATCGAACAAACCGCAGTTGCATCAACTTTCCTGTCGCATCGTCGACGAAGACCAATAGCGAGCAGGCGGGCCCACGATCCTCAAACCAACGATGCTCGGAGCCGTCTATCTGTACCAGTTCACCATAGGCCTCTCGTCGCAACCGCGGCTGATGAAACGCCCGCCGCTGTTTTCTCGAAAGCCATATACCGGCATCCTGCATCCACTTACGCAGCGTCTCACGCGAGACCGTAATGCCATGCTCTTCCTGAAGCTTCTCCGCCGCCAGCGTTGGCCCGAAATCAAGGTAGCGTTCTCGCACCAGCATCAAAACGTAATCACGGACGCCGGTGGCTATTTTATTGTTTGACGGGCGACCAACTGCCTTGTGTCTGATCGAGGCAGCGCCGGTGGCCTCAATACGACCAATCAGTCTCTGAACATGGCGGGCGCTGATTGCCAGCACATGCGCCGCTGCGACGATCGTCATGCGGCCATCAACGACTTTCGACAAAACCTCGATTCGCTGCAAATCGCGCTCGCTCATCGTAATCAATCCCATCTGCAATCTCCCAGATGCCAATCAGACCCGGGAAGTGTGACATTCTAACTTTGCAGAAACAGGACACTTTAACTTTGCGGCTACACATTTAGATCGCATAAGATAGATTATGGAACAACCGGGCCATTTCGTGTCTGTTGCGTTTTAGTCGAAATGGCAGCTCCAGCACCATCTAAACTGCCATTCCAATGTTGCGACCATTGAATGTCGAATGACATCTAGCGCACATGATGGCGCTTCGATCCAACAGATTATGATGACCGTGTGGAAGCACCCTTCGAATAAGGTGGTCTAAAGAAATGCCGTAATCCTTGTCGATACGCGAAACCTTCATACAACATTTGCAGGTCCGCAGACGGTCATCCAGTGCGTATCCAGACGACTTCGCCCGAGATGCAACCTCACTGAAGCTACGGGGGCTACCGTTTCTGCCCATATGCCATAGGAGTCGCTTCCGCATCTGTACGACCGCCTGGCGAAACGGATTGTCTATCAAAGTCAGAGGTTCACGCCACTCAAGCATATCCCTGATCAGCGATTCAGAACGGCGTGAGATATCAGCGGGCAAATTTGCAACCCATTCGTCAAAGCGTCGGTTAGCCTCAGCAACGGTGACCACATTGTCGATCTCCCTGAAGCCGTCCTTCGCATGCCAGCCGCGGGCGACTGCGGGATTGCGCGCTTCTATTGCCTCGCGCATCCGCTTCATACGCTTCGATCGAAACGGTTCACTGCAGAACCACAACCGCAGGCCCGAAGACCTTCGAACCGGCATCTTGCCAATGAGGTCTCTCTGGATGTGTTCCGTAATAAGATCGTCAAAGAGGTCCGGAACAGTGACAAGGCGTGCATTTGGAGCCGCTTTTGCCACGGCTCTGCGATACGATTTCAAAGGATCCAATATCACGCTCTCGATCGTCTCGGGTTGAGGTACTCCAACAAACCATCGCTCGATATCCCGGGCACGGGTTCCGCGTACGACATCCACGACTGAGCGTTCCACAAGGTCGATAATGATCGAGGCGCATAGCCGTCGGTCGCGATAGCGGACGATTGAAAGATGTTTGAGATTGGGATGGATCCGTTGGCTGAGATAAGCGCTGTTTGATTCCTTATAGACGTTGCGGATCGTCTTCTCATCCAACCCGCTATTGAATGCCACCGCAGTGATGCCTTGGGTCGGCACTTGATCATGGATGTAGCTGACGAGTCGCGTTGTCATCCGCCGTCTGCGATCAAGGCCTGGCAATCTGGATCTGAATACATGAGTGCAGGCTCGACAGCGGAAGCGTGGTGCACGTATCTCAATTTTCACCGATCGCCCGAAGAATGGGGCATCGCTACACATCATAGTCATTGAACCGAACCGCGAGAGCTTCACGTCACGGCATTTCGGGCATGGTTCTTGCGATGCGACAACGGTCCCCCGCACGAGCAATCCCGCGCCCGCGGCGTCAGAGACACAATCACGATACTCAAGCATATCGATTGGCGGCAGCGCGGACAAATCGATTATTTCACGGAGAAGTTCCATAAAATGGACCCTAGCATCCACAGCGCCCACTTCAACTGCAAAATCCGGACGTCGCTGAAAGTATAAAAAAACGTGATTTATATCAGTATGATAGTTCGAATAATTTGTTTTTCTTCATCACTCGCTCAGCCCTAACTGTTGCAGCAGACGAAGGGGAAAGCCGATATGAGGGTAGAGCGATTCCGCAAGGAAGAATGGATTCCAGCCGGGTTTGATCGCCCTACCCTGGTCGATGAATTCGGTATACCGCGTCCATTTGCGGCTGTGTGGTCCGACAATATCGCCGCAAAGATGAGCGTGGACCAAGTCCAGCGTCATCTGTCATCGATAGGACTTCTGTACGAAGTCGCGGACGAACTGATGGGGCATGGTTCGCTCGACGTCGCGCTCGCCAGTTTTGAATTTGTCCAGATCGAAGCCATGGTTCAATCGCTTGTCGCGCGCCTGGCGAACGGTAACGCAGGGTGGGAACGTCGCCCTTCACTGAATCACATCACCCGCTTTCTGTCGGACATCTTTAAGTACGGCGGACACCCTGAAGGCCTTGATCCGACACTACGGTTCATTCGGCGCCTGAAAGCACTGTACGGCAACCTGATCGTCGAGGGGAAAAGGCCGCCGCCGCCTCTCCGCGCCCTCCCCGCGACTGTGCTCCAGGACCTGATCGTTGTCTTCGACCCCAATAGTGAGCGAAATCCTTTTCGTACCGAAGCTCTGCGTTGGCGCAATTATATGATTTTCATGTTTCTTTTGCAGTTGGGCCTGCGGCGCTCGGAGTTCGCCGGAATCATGGTTTCATCCTTTTCTGAGCGTTTCGACCCCCGGCTGGGCAAGCGTGTGAGGTGGGTGACGATCACGACAAGTGAGGAATTCGACCCACGCTACGAGGCCCCGGGCATCAAGACCCCGAGCTCTCATCGTCAGATCCCTGTGCCAGAGCAATTGGCTCAAGTTACCGAAATCTACCAGACCAATTTCAGGGGAACTCCCGGCTTTCCCTATCTTGGGATTTCGCAGAAGGGTCAGCCGCTGTCGGTCCGGCAGATCAGTGACGTGATGGCCTGCGCAACTGCAGCTCTATCGCCTGATGCCAGGCTGGAACTGAAGGCGGCAGGTTTGACGAGCGTCTCCTGCCATGACCTCCGGCACACGAGCGCCGTTTTCCAGCTCCAGAAGTATAAGGATGCGAAGATCGAAATCGAGGAGGCGGAGAAGCGTCTGCGTCGGTTCTTTGGCTGGAAGGATGGTTCTGAGATGCCCAGATTGTATGGGCGTGCATTCTTCGAACCTAGGGCTCACGAGGTTTATGAAAGGACCCTTGAGCAGACCCGGGAAATCCTGGAACGGGTCTATCCGAGGGCCGCTCATGGTTGAAGGGACAAAAATTCAGCCGGCAACCGTCAATCATATCCATGACATTGAAAGGAATCTCGGGCCGCTCCCGACGGTCGTAAAGTATTTTGACGATTTCGAGGATTCGCACCGAAGCATTCGTGACATTGAGCACCGCACTTCAGTCCTTCTGACGACCGACGGGGAGCAGTATGTCGTCCGATTGGATCAGCCAGCAAGCCTTACAGTTATCCTGAAGCATATCTTTGTGGATTGGATTGAGGTTTATGACCCGACTACAGTCGGGATACAGTGGAGCGCTTTTCCCGCGCTTGAAGCAGCAACGCACCCCAGCCTGTTGCTCGATCTAATCGGTGTGTCTTCCGTGAAGCTTGAAGCGTTCTGGGAAGGCTCGGTCTATCCATTTGTGACGCCGGATCTTGCGTCGCTCATCCGGTCAATTATGCACAGTCTGGTTCGGCTCCGCATCGGCGACTGGGGAAATGTTCAGCCCGCTCGCATCCGGGCACTCGACGGCCCACCACAGGACAGGTTTGGTCGGATCCGGAGGGGCTCCTGCTTTCTGTCAAGCGAAGAGCAGGCGCGTGTCACCAACCATCTCGAAGACATTCGGGAGGCGGTCGAGCGGGCGGCGTCCACGGTCGACGATGCTGTGATCCTTGATGCCTGTCTGCTGGTCTTGTGCAACGACGACGGACTCCGTCCGGGCCAGTCCGCGCGCATCGAAACCAATAGCTTTCGATTGTTTGAGACCGGCTCGGTCCACTATGGGTTCCCGCGTATTAAGCAGAAGGCCGGCCGTCGTGCAGCCATAGTGACCCGCAGGATCTCGTCACGATGGGTCGTATTGTTCCGCGAAATGCTAGCACGGCGGCGCCTCGGGAGCATGAGTGGAAATCTCCGAGTTCCAGATCGCCTGTTCTTCGGGCTGACCTCCAAGGAAATCTCGTCGCGTGTCAGGGCGACGTCTGCGCGGATCGGAATTGGCTACAGAGGCCCTTACGATTATCGGCACACAGCGGCGCAACGCCTCGCGGACAGTGGCGCAACCACCTTCGAAATAGCTGAGTTTTTGTCCCATTCCAGTTTGAAGGTCGCTGAAGTGTATGTCGATTCATCGCCCTTGCAGGCGGAGATCATCAACAAGGCGCTGGCGATTTCGAATGTCTACAGCACTATCCTGCAGGTGTGGAGGACCAAGGTCATAAGGCTGGACGAGCTGTTGTCCCTACCTCCTGACCATTACATTGCCGGCACCCCTCATGGATTGCCAATCGAAGGAATCGGCGGATGCCAGACAGGACAGAGCCTTTGCTCAAGGAACCCTGTGGTCGGCTGCTATACGTGCTCAAAATTCATGGCGCTCGGTGACGTTTCGGTTCACCGACGGGTGCTCGAGCAGTTCCGGAGCATTGTGAAATCGTTCGTGCAGCGGGCGGTAGGTGGCAAGGCATCACCCGCATATCTTCAATTGCAGAATACGTTGGAAGCAGTCCAACGCGTCATAGACCAGCTTGAACATCCAAATCTCTCTAATGCGGAACGCATGCGTAGGGCCGGCCGAGGTGACTTAGAATGAACGATGGATTCAGAAACTTTATTGATCGGGCGCGCCTGGCTACCGAGAGGGCAGGCCTTTCTTGGAATATGCTTGTCGATTGTTCGGGCGCGGTCGCGAAATCCGAGAGATGGAACCTGACAAAGATCCTGGGATCGGTTTCCACGGTGCAGGTCCATCTATCCCAGATGGGACCGGATCGAGCCGGGTTGCGGCGTCTCAATGAGATTCGGGTTTCAAAAGGGTTGCCTCCTCGGGAAGAAGTGGCGCCTCTGCCCCACTGGCAGGATCTGATCAAGGCAGCCGTGATCCACCATGTTGTCATTCGCAACAAGAAGGCAGCGAATGCGGTACAGATTGCTCAGGCATTGAGACTTCTTGCTGCCGAGAGCGGAGATGTCCAGCCATGGGCTATCGACGCGATGATTGTGCAGCAAGCCTACAACGCCAGTCTTGATCCTGCGACCAGCGGCAAGGTGGCGCTGAACTTCAAGATGACCATCGAGAACGTCCTCGACCAGCACCGGCTTTGCAACGTCCCAAATCTGACCAGCCACTGTGAACCCTTCGCTTCGCCTAAGCTCATCCAAGCGCAGCGCTCAGCCGAAGACCTCAGAAAGCGCGAAAACGGCCACCATGCGCATGTTGGTCTCCGCAAACATCTCCAGGACCGTCGTTCCCCGGAGAAATTGCCGGATCGTAAGGCCTTCTGGAACCTTGTCGCCATCGTCTTCACGATGGACCCGAAGAATTTCTCTGACCACATCCGCTTCGAAGCGCTCAAGACCTTGATCGTCACGGGACTCCGGGTGAACGAAGCTGTCAACCTGCCACAGGATTGGCAACGCTGGAAAGAGTTCGTGGATGTCAACGGTGTTTCAGCCTCCTCTCTGGGCGGGGTTGGGACGGCTCTGCGCCTTCGGCATTTTGCCGAAAAACAGGCCCAGGAGGTAGGATCAAGCGGTCTCAACTTGTGGGAAGCCTATCAGGAGGTGCCTAAGAACTTCGAGCAACTGCTCCTCCAGGGATCAGAACATGTTTCAAGGATAACCGCTTCGCTCCGGGAACGTTTGAAACTACAGGCTAAAACCGGGCGTATCTTTCCAGAATATGATCAGGAAGATCTGATGCCCGCGTGGGAGGCATACGTTCGCATGACTGGAAACGCTCGGTTCTCCAGCGAGAAAATACCGGCGGAGCTTCTCACTGCCTATCAGCGAACTTACGACCTGCATCTGTTGCGACAGATCCGGCAGATCCAGTTGGACGGTACGGCATCGTTACGCCCAGTGTACGTGTACTTTAGCCGACTCGCGGATAGCGGGCTGATTGTACGTGACCACGTCGGCCGCATCTTTTCCGGTTCGAAGGAATGGCGGGAGTGCTTCTTCCGCGTGGCGGAACTGGAGGACTGGATCAGACTAAATCATCCAACAAAACTGTCCGATGTCTCAGTATTCGAGTTGTCAGATCGGAAAGTGCTGCAAGCACATGAATTTCTCTACCTGATGCCGATTCGAAACGTGGTCGAGGGACGAAACGGTGGCATATTGGACGTTGAATTTTATTACTCGGTCGGACGATTAAGGGCCGCTGACCTTGGCATGATTCTCGACGGCAGCAACGAGGGGTCGCTGTTTGTCCGCTATGGCGCCAAGGACGCGGGACAAATGAAACTCCTGACTCACGGCAACCGCCACCTTCAGACAACGGAACTCCTTAAGGTTGGCGTCGCTGACATGGCCGTGGGAAAACGCTTCAACAGGAGCGGTATTGTTCCAAACATCGTCTACGACCATCCCAGCCTGTCCGAGGATTTACAATCCTTCGATCCGGTAATGCAGCACGTTTCCGAACTGGGTTTCAATACGCAGACCATCTACCGTCTGATCGAGAAGAAGCTGGTAGTCGGTCCGATACAGCAACAGTTTGAGAAGCTGCGCCGTGAGAAAGGTGATGAGGCCGCCTTTGCGTTTCTGGCTGCAGAAGCAGACGGAATCCACGTCACACCATACGGGCTCTGCACCAATTCATTCACATCCGAACCCTGCCCGATGCATCTGGAATGCTATAAATCGTGTTGCAACCTTCTGCGGACAACCGATCCTTTCGAAACGGAATCCCTGCAGACACTCAAGAGCCGCACGGAGAGCGTGATCGAAGGAATCCTTGCCGTGCCGGAGGATCGTCGGGGGCGCGGATGGCGCAACCAGTTGGCCGAGGCGCAACAGGTTCTGGCAGGAGTTTCGTCGTCCTTGGATACTGCTCCGGGCGAACGCGTGTTCCCTGACGGTGTTGACTTGTCCCTGCCCTTCTCATCGGAAGGCCAGTCAATACTGGATGGTGAATCCCGATGAATGAAGGCGAAAGCGCGGAGCGGCGGACCGAGAGGCTGTGTATCGAGGAGATTTGCGAGGCGTTGATCACAAGCGATGTCGACGTCGGTTTTCGAGAGGTGGTCAGGCGTTCCGGAGGGCTCTTCGCGTATCCCTCGAATCTGACGCGTGTTCCATGGCGGAGAGACTTGGTTGAGAGTGCCATCCTACGTCAGAAAGCATATCGTGACCATATGCGCGCCGGGGCCAAAGCGAGCCGAGCCCAGCTCGAGCAGAGGATCGCTAGGCTGGAGATGCAGTTGGAATCGGTCAGCTCTGAGCGCGCCCTGATGCAGATGGCGATTAAGGCCGTGTATCGCACCTCTCTTGAGGTGGGCGGTATTGCCGCCTTCAATCGGTTTGTGCAGGCGAATCCCCGCTTCTATGATGAACTTAAAGCAGCAGGACTTCTTCCGGCTGCGGACGTGCACGCCTTCCGAAAGAGGGGCAAGTGATGAACAGGCTGCGGAAAAGCGGGATCCAGGCGGCCCAGGAAAATGTCGATGCTCTGATTGACTTCCTTGAAGCTCACGCAGATGAGCCCCTGCCCCGGTTCGGCGTTGAACTCAACAAGACAGCGATCGCGCGCGAATGTGGTTTCGATCGGCAGGTCTTCAGGACCAACCCGCGCTGCCGCGCTTTGGTAGAAGAAGCGGATGCCAGGGATCGCGAGCAGCACCATGATCGGCTGACTCAAGCTGAGTTTGAACGGGAGAGGAAGGGCCAGTCCGACAAGGATCGCCACGCGCTCGAAGATCGCATCCTGAAGTTGGCAGTCGAAAATCGGGCGCTGAAGCAAGAACTGCAACGCTTTCGTCAACTTCAGGAAATTCTTCTGCGTACCGGCCGAATCCCTGCAGTTTAGCGTCTCCACGAGGAAACGGTCTCCACAGTCGCGTCGTCATAACCGCCACTGACATGCAATTCGAGTCGTAATCAGCGAGACGAAGGTTTCCGTTTAACTGGAAACGGGTGACCGCAAAGGACGGAAGGCTACATATGTCACGAGAAAGAGGAGAGCGAATGCGCCTGGGGAGGGTCTCGAAGTGACCGATTGCGAGCTGATCAGAAAATCCTGTTCTTTCGAGATCACGGTGACCTCGGTTCACACGTTGCAGCGATCGCGCCATGTTCTAATAGGCCGCGACGGAGACCAGATCCTACGACGCGCCCTCGCCCATGCCACGATCCTGCCACGGGAGCCCGTCATCGGCGAGACGTGGCGCGTCGGCGGACAGATCAGCATCCATCCTGTCTACGGCGAACAAATCGACGCTCTGACGGCTCTACCGCTTGTTCCTCGCGGTCGTGCGCTCATCAGGCTGCTGGCGACCGACCGGAGATTTTCCGGAGTGGGTTGGGCCACGGCGACCCGCCTCTGGGAAAGGCTCGGCGCTGGCATCTACGAGGTTCTGCTGCGTGGTGACGTCAAGGCTCTCGCAGACATCGTCGGCTTCGAAAAGGCCATCGTCATCGTCCAAGAATTCGGGTTGTTCCGAGATGAGGTCGAGGTTTTGCGCGATCTCGATCAATACGGGGTTTCCGCGCGGACCGCCGGAGCCGCAGCGAGACTGTGGGGAACTGCAGCGTTGCGGAAGTTGCAGGAGGATCCGTTCGCGTTGACCCTGCTGGAGCCATGGACATCGGTCGACGCATTTGCACTTCGCATTGGAGTGTCTCCGGACGATCGACGGCGACGTGTCGCCGCCATGGCCGAAGCGCTTTCCGAACGATATCGAGCAGGGGACATGCTTGCGGGAAAATCGGATATCATCAGGCGGGCACGGCAACTTTTGCAACCATGTTTTGTCCCGGTCGGAGACGCCTGCGCCACTGCGATCGAGCGGGGTGAGATTGTCGAGATCGGGAAGGATTCAATCCAACTCGCGGGATGCCATTTCATGGAACGCGAAGTCGAGCGTCTGATCCTCGATCGTCTTGAACTGGGTAATCGCATTTCAGACGAGAACGTCATTCAGCAGGTGCTCATGGAAACCGAGAGGCGCACGCGATTCTCGCTCACGCCAAAACAGTACAATGCGGTTCTGATGGCGGCATCGTCGCGTGTAAGCATCGTCTCCGGCGGTGCTGGCACCGGGAAGACTGCCGTACTCCGGGCGATCCTTGATGCCAGGAACGCAATGGCGGCAATCCATGCCGGACCAAAGGATGCAGGCCCGCCGATCTATCAACTTGCGACCGCCGGGCGGGCGGCGAAGCGGATGGCGATAGCAACTGGTCGGGATGCGTGGACGATTTCACGGTTCATAAACAGCATTGAGCGGAGCAACCAGCGTCTGGTGTCAGGCCTCGTCGTGATTGATGAGATGTCGATGGTCGATACGCCGAATCTTTATCAGATCCTGATGCAACTCGAACCGGAGGTCGACATCCTCTTCATTGGCGATACAGCGCAGCTTCCTCCGATCGGTGGCGGGCGCCCTCTTCATGCCCTGCTGGCGAGCAGGAGCATACCGTCGGTGACATTGGATGTCATTCATCGCCAAGCCATCGAAACAGGTGTTCCAGCGATTGCGGCAGGCATCCGGAAGGGCACCATGCCACCTCTCGAGCGCTTCGATGTCAGGAACAGCCGGAGAAGCGGTGTCTACATCCATCCGGGGCAACGAGAGGGGCTTCTGGAAGCGACGATGCAGGCGTTCCGTGCGCTGGCCGGTACCCCTCCCCCTGCTTCCAACGCACAGTCCCTGCATGATCTGGACATCCAGATTCTCTGTCAGACGACCAACGGGCCTTGCGGTACGAGGATGATCAGTCAGGCCGTGGAAACGGAATACATGGCAAACCAGCGACCGATCGCCGACTGGGGGATCCATTGTGGTTCGAAACTTATTTGGTTGAAGAATGACTACGAGAAGGGGCCGCTGAACAAACCGGATGGTACCCAACGAACCGATCCTGACACAGGCAAACTCCAATATAAGGGATTTATGAATGGCTCGCTTGGCATTGTTCGGGTAAGCGAGAGTGGCGTCAGGCTCTCCATGGACGATGGTGCGACCGATGTGATCGTGGCGCAGGATCTGGAGAAGTTGACGCGCGGTTGGGCGATCACGGTGCACAAGGCGCAGGGATCCGCATTCAGGCGCGTCATCGTCCCGGTGATGAAATCACGGCTTCTCGACCGGGCAATGATCTACACTGCAATTACCCGAGCCTCGGAGACGGCAGTCCTGGTCGGCGACATTGATTATATTTCGAAGGTCGTCGCAAGCCTTCCGACTGCAGGTAGGCGGACATGTGGTCTCCGGTTTCAATAGCATCTACGCGCGGAAGAACGTCTTCCCATTTCAACGTTAGGGCTGCGGTCATCGAAATGATCAGATTCTTGAAAAAGGTTCTAAGTTTGGCTTCTTTTCGAAAGGACCGGACGCTTGCTGAATTCCTAATGGAAACAGGTACCAGAACGGATCCTGTAAAGCGCATCCGTGTTAGAGAAAGACGCACAACTCATCTGTTGAAGAAGCGACACTAATGAAGGGGGCTGAACCCAATAGATGATGCACTTAGATAGTCCGTCCACGCCGTGTAGCGCTCATTACTCGGAGCGGCGTGGACGGACGGGCAAGGCACGCGACCTTCATGGCAGGATTCCGAGTGGAGGCCGACACTTGCGCAAGCGCCGAGTTCACGCCATCGGCGCCTCAGAAGATATGCTTTTTTGGAGAAGCGGACTATAACGCAGCTTCTGCGGGCCGACGTACCAGACATCATATCGCTTTTGGCATCAGCTCCCTTCCCGCGATCCCGCTCGTGGGGACACCGATTCGGTATTGTGGCAAGTATCACGCCGAGCATACTCTCCTTCGTAGGAGCCGGCTCAGTCTTCGCTGCACTGGGTTGGATACTCAATCGTTATGCTTGGCGAGTAGGTAGCTTGGGTCGCCACTTACCTCTCTTCTCGACAAACCGTAGCCTCGAACCGTCCGCTCTGCAGCTTCTTATAGATGATGCGACCTCCGCTTCGGTAAACAAGCACGACGATCTGTCCCCAGGTGTCGACTTTCGTCAGTATCTCATTTGCAGTTACCGGGTCGTGAATGATGGTCGATGGTGGCATCTCGAAGCCACTGGTTAAAACGGGGGCAATACTGTCCCAGGCTTCCTCCACTTCAGTTATGGGGATCTCGGAAGCGTCAATCTCGATCGTATAAATGCCTCCGTGCTCTATCACTCCTCTGATCACCTTCAGTTCATCATCCGCGTACTTCATCGTCAGCCCCCAGATTTGACATTCACTATACCCGACCCAGTTCGTTTGCAGTTAGGTCTTCCACCTGCTCGGTAATCTGCGCGTCCGGAAGGACATTTCTGAACTCTCCATCGCAGAAGCCAGCATTGCGTGCCAATGCATGGAGAAGGACAGGTCGCCAATGGTTTCGATAGAACGCAACCTCTTCAACCTGCGCCTGTTTTCTTAGATAGTAGCGGACGCCATCACTGCCCTTGAACTCTGCGGCCATATGTATGCCGGTCGTATGACCGACGAGATATTTGTTAACATCCTTCTGGAAACGGTTATTCATCGAAAGCGCCTCCATCTGGAACTTGATCTTGTTTAAGAGTGGCACAGGCACTCCAGCGTCATCGTCGATCCAATAAAGCGTGGTCAGCGCGCCGTTATCGACGGCGACATCAACCTTTAGGAATTGAACGTCGGGCAAGAGGTCGAAGTACGCGTGAGCGAATTTGCCTGCGTCGGCTGCCAGTTTGTCGCCGTTACACGCCTCGCAAAGTGGAACGAGATTCAGCGCATAAATGGCGAGTGGCTTGAATACCGACTTAGGGAGGTGGTGATCGAGCTCGACAGGCGGGTCGATTCCACACATCGGACACAGGTCAACCTTCTCAAAGGCATTTGTCCTTACATGGTGGATCTTTCCGCCTTCATAGGTTTGCCCGTACGACTTCAGCAATGCTGCGCTAAGGTCCGTTGCCAGGTTCGGACCCTTCAGTTCCGGTGATGGCGATCCCAGCAGCTTGTCGTAGCGATCGTATATGGTGATGATGGCGTCGATCTCGGCGTCTGTCGGCGCATATCCCAGATCTTCCCCGCGGTATCGGTACTTGTAAAGAACTTGCTTGAGATCATCCCGCGCAGTGTCCTTGGACGGCTTCGGCAGATTTCTCATTTCTTTTTCGACCGCCTTGCCAGCTTTGACAAAACATAACCACGAGCCTGACCGCTTAACGCAGGTGTAAAGAATTCCTCGATAGCTTCGATTTCCAGATCGCTGTCCACGAGGATGTCCAGGACTTCATGAAAGTCTGTCGCGGAGGCTACCAGACCGAAGATATCATATGTCAAAATGCCGACGTTCTCGCCGAATGTTTCAAGCTTCGGTCGTGTGAAATGGACAGTGTCATCAGCCCTCGTCACAACTCTTACGTGGCGTGCGAGCGTTTCCTGGATCACCACAGGGGAGTGCGTCGCAACGATGCAAAAGGCGTTCACTTCCTCCAAGATGATCCTGATGGCCTGCATTAGGGCCGCCGTCAGCGGGGGATGAAGATGCATTTCCGGCTCATCGAACAGCACAAGGGATTTTCGAGCGGCTCTCGCCGTCAGCGATGCGATGACATGCAATGCAATCTTGTGACCCGTGCTCCAGCTCAGAAACGAAGTCTTTGGTTCATTGATGATGAACTCGGCTTCCCCTTCATCTCCTCGCTGAGCGAATGATGGCTCGGAAAGAAGTGGCTCGAGAGCAGCGAGGAAAAGCTGTCTACGGCCACCGTTGCTGATTGCCGTGACATACTGCTCGAATTCTGCGGCAAGCACGTCGATCGATTTCAAACGCGTAATCGTCGGGCGACCATCCGTGAGAGATTGGCTACCCTCGCGCTCCTGCGCTTCAGCCGAGATGTCGCGAAGTCCACAATAAGCGAACCGACCTCTCCCTGCAGCGATATCCTTGGAAACCTGCATTCGATCACGGCCATCCAGACCGGGAACGTCAAAGCTATCGAAGGCACTGTAGGAAATCGTTATTACACGCGAGAAATTGATATCGGGCGGCTGAAACGCCCCCAATTCGAGTACGGCTCCGGCACTGCGTTCCGATCCGGACGCGAACGCAACATGTGAGATTCGCGAGAGCAATGTGCTTTTTCCGGATCCATTCCGGCCGATCAATGCGACAATCCGCTGAGGCAGCAAGACCTCTTTGCGACTTGGGCCCAGTTCTCGAATTCTAAAAAGACCGCGGACGGGAGGAGCGGAGAAATCAAGAGCCAACTCATCTGATTCGTCGGTTGGCTTGAACGCGAATGGGGTGTCGAGATCGGCGAGCTTCGTGAAGTCCTTGTTCAACACTGCTGCCGCGTCATCGAGGAAGCGATCCCAAGTGTCATTGTCGCGGAAAAGCGATTTCCCCCAACCGGGCTCGTTCTGAAAATCCGGAACGATTAATGGACTGGCCACGACGTCTCTAAGGGAAAGTAGGATCTCGGCCCGATCGGCTTCATTGATTGTCGAAAGTCTCTCATAATAATCGAGGCTTCCGCCGACGGAGCACCAACCTTCGTCGAGACGTTCAAAGGGTTCATTGATCTGCACCGGCTCCCGCCGCTTCTGGCCCAATTTTAGTATCTTTACCTTACCAACAAAGAGTAGCTCCTCACTCTTGTTCGGTTGATAATATAGGTAATACGTCGTTTTGAAGTCGTAGTCGTCCCAATCGTCCTGCTGCAGGCCAACCTTACCCGTGATCGAGTCGAGCAAGTGCCGCGACCCAGGATAGATATCAAAGTTCATGGATACGGCTCCGCCTCAACTAGACCTCAGTAAAAATTCAACCTTGGATTACCACGATTCGTCTCTCGTACAATTCACGCGGCTTGTTGACGGGAGTCCGATTTTCGCGATCCAATCTCCGTCTCGTTGAATTTGAAGAAGAGCAACTCCTGTCGTCGCTCATCGACGTTCGTGCAACGAAGCACGAATGTAAGTTTCATCAGGTCTCAGGACACTCGTCCGGGGATGGTCGTCCGGGAGTGGCGCACGCACGCGGCTATCGTTACTGGCTTCATGGACGAGGGGCATGGAGGCGGAGAGGTTGCCTGAGACGATCGTCAAATGCCTTAGATAGCCGCTGACTGAGGACGTGCCTCCAGGATCACACCTTGCTGCGAATATGTCCTGACCGACGCGCGAATTGAGATCAAAACGAGTACACCACAAAACGAATCTGCTACGCTGCCTGCGTTCCAGAGGACCCGAGCACGCATGAATAAAGCTGTTTTGATTAGAGATTTGATTTCCGCAGACGCCGCAGATGATGTGTCATCAGGTGAGCCGTCCCGATCATCTAAGACAAAGCGGAAACTCAGGGTAGTTTCGCTGTTCGCGGGCATCGGTGGATTTGACCGCGCATTCGACGTCGCCGGCGGCGAGGTTGTGATGCAGTGCGAAGTCGACAAGTTCTGCCAGTCGATACTGGAAAAGCACTGGCCGAAAGCGAAGTTATCCTCCGATATAAAAAAGCTTGAACCGCAAGACATTCCCGATGCCGACATCTGGACCGCTGGATTTCCGTGCCAGGACGTTTCGCTTGCACGCGGAAATCACGGCCGGACCGGCTTGAAGGGCAATCACACAAGTCTCTTCTTCGAATTGATGCGGCTGGTCGAAGCGAAGAGACCGAAGGTTTTGTTGCTCGAGAACGTCCAAGGCCTCCTCAACTCGCATAAGGGGTGCGACTTCGGGGTAATTCTGATGGAGCTGATTGCCCGCGGTTATGCTGTAAGCTGGCGAGTGATGAACGCTCGCTACTTTGGCGTGGCCCAATCCCGCCCACGTGTGTTCATCTGCGCTTGGATGGGCGACTATAGAAGAGCGACTGAAGCGTTGTTCGAGGCCACGCCCAGCGCCGATCGCGGATCGGAAAGAGCAGGCTTCATCACACGCTCATTGCATGCCACGGGAGCGATGGTGCCAGAGGTTGCTTACTGCGTGGCCGCCACATCTGGCCGTCATACAGGCAACGACTGGAGCCGATCATACATTTCGTATGAAAGTGCCGTTCGCCGCCCGACGCCCACGGAAAGCGAACGATTGCAAGGATTCCCTGCGAACTGGACGAAGCCACCTGAACATATCGCTCAACCAACCAGAGGATTCGATTCGGAACGCTACCGCGCGGTAGGCAATGCGGTTGCCGTTCCAGTCGTGACCTGGGTGGCAAAACGAATTACCAAGATCTTCTCATCCCCGGCTCATCCTGCTTGCACGATAGAAGAGCCCAAGGTGATTACGTCGATGGCTCCCGAATTGCAGAACGGGACGCGCGTAATGTCATTTGAAGCGATCGCCGACGAGATTCGCACGGGCACCTTCATCCGAAAGTGGAAAAGCGGTGGTGTCGCTTGCCGAGATATGATCATCGAGGGAAGCGCATCTCCTGCCCCCAGCAAGATCGTCAAATCATTGTTTGTTGACGCTCTGGATGACGCGCGGCCGGATGATAGCTATTTCATCACAGCTAACGCCGCAGCGGGCATTTTGAGGCGCGTGGGTTCTGTAGGACGCACGCTCTTTGAGCCAATGAGCGAGGCTCTGACGAAGCTGGTGCAAACGAATAAAGAATCACCCATAGTTGCAGAAAGCAATTTGGAGGATGAGGCAGTTGACGAGTCCGGCATTCGTTAGGTTAGGTCCGTCGAGTGCGGCGGTTTCGGAGCAACTGGATGCGTCTCCCGCAGGCCAGCGATCGTTACCGATCGAGCTGACATGTGGCCAGGTTCCGAACGACTTTGATGTCGGTTCGACGGTCTTGATTTGGCTTGGAAGCAACAACAACAAAGGTCAGGCGACTCCGTGGGAGCAAGGTATCCGTGCGATCGCCCGATGCGCTGGGAAGACACTGGTCGAGCCTGCTGACAAGAGGATTTTTGAGATCGTCTTGGATGACGTGTTCGTCCTGCCTCGTACAGTCAAGAAAGAAGATCTTCTCAAAAGCGCTCCTGATACATACACGCAATTTCTGACGGACGCCTCGATCGTCGGTATCAACAACTATGCATCACAGGTGGTCCAGCTTCTCAGGCCGCAGGATTTGGTGATCATCTCGGCGATGATTTCAAGCATTCAGCCTGAGTCTCGGGACGAGTTGGAAAAGCGAGTTCCAGGCTCCAAGTCCTTCAAACTATCCCTTCCCGCGCAGAAGCAGATTCAGGCTCCCTCTGATCTAGCTGAAGAGCAGATCGCGTCTCTGATCGGCGAGGATGACCCGATTCTCCGGGAAATTAGAAAGCTCATCGATGAGGATGAAATGGGAGGCGTCATGCTCGTTGGCGCTCCCGGAACGGGCAAGTCCTGGTATGCGAGGCAGATCGCACTGCGTCTGACGAACGGACATGACTCCCTCATAAGGGAGGTGCAGTTTCATCCCTCCTATCAATACGAGGACTTCGTTGAAGGATACGCGCCCGATCGAGACGCCGGAGGATTTCGTCTTGTCGATAAACACCTTCTCCAGATGATATCCGCTGCCCAGAAGACCAACTCGAAGGTGGTCATGATCATCGACGAATTCAGTCGAACGGACGCAGCTCGTGTTCTCGGTGAGACGATGACATATATGGAAGGTTCTCACAGAGGACGCGATTTCTTCCTCCCATCGGGTCGGGTGATAAATATTCCAAAGAACCTCGTGTTTATCGCGACAATGAATCCGGAGGATCGTTCGGTCGATGAGATAGACGCCGCGATGGAGCGTCGCTGGGCCAAAGTTCGGATCCAGCCAAGCTCCGACAGATTGCGCGATTTCCTTCGTTACAACGGTATGATTGGCTCCTCCTACGGCCCGGTCATCGAGTTTTTCGATGAACTTCAAAAGCATATTGAACTTGGGCATGCATTTTTCAAAACTGTCCGAGATGCAGCGTCGCTACAGCGGCTGTGGGACACACAACTTGAGTTCGCGATTAAAAAGAGATTCAGGTTTGATCAGGCAATGCAGCAGACGATTGAGGCACTCTGGTCCACGTGTATTGCCCAAGTGCGCAATTCTGAAACCGCGACTGCGTCAGCAGACGAAACGGGCGCCAAGGTCGAGGATCAAAACTCTCCCGCGGCCGCCGAAGACTACAACCAACCGAGGGCATCGTAGTGGAAGGCCCGGCCGTCAAGACTGACATCAGCGGCAGGACAATCTACAGCGTCGAATCGCGATCAAGCGTCGAAGTCGATCTCGAGACGATCATGAAAGACGGCCAGTTTTCGATCTTTCGCGAAGTTGAAGATCGCGGGCTGCTATCTCTGCGATTTCAGCGCAGTAAGGTGATCATTGCAGCCGGCGGCTTCATCGGGCTTATTCCGCTATCTCCCGACATTACGATCGATGTGAGGCCGAAACTCCCCGTCAGGAACCTCGCTCGAGTGCTCGAAGTTGCGAGAGCCCCGTTGACGCCCCTTGCGAACACGGATCGCTCCTACTTGGCAACTGAGGGGCCGATTCCGAGCATCTTGGAGTTTATTGGAAGAAATCTCGTGGGCGCGATGCGGGATATAGACGTCCGCGGAATGCATAAGGAGTACGTTGCCAAGACGCATTCCACGTCACAACCTAGCGGTAGGATTGATCTTTCATCTAGCCTCCAGCGGCATTGGTCTCGAGGACAACTCCACCGCGTTGTCAGCAGCCGCTTCGACCTATCGTCCAACCTGCCAGTCAACCGTGTCATCAAGGCCGCGCTGATCTTTCTACTCCAACGTCTGCAAATCGGACAAGCTTCCGGCGATCTCATCGCGGAGAGCAATGCGGCACTCCTGCGCATTCCGGCGTCTGTAGCAGACGCCTCGGTAGCTGACATCGAGCATGCAGGCACAGTTCTCCGGCGCAGGATCCTGCCCGTTCAGCGAAATTACTACTACCGAGTGTTAGAAATATCGCTGTTGATCCTGTCAAATGGGGGCATTGCCCTTCAGGAAGACGGCAGTGACGTATTGCTCCGTAGTTTTGTGGTCAACTTCGATGATCTCTTTGAAAGCTATGTCAGGCGAATACTACAGTCCGCTTCAACGAATGACATTATGGTTTTTGATGGGAACACCGAGCGACGAAAGTATTTGTTTCAGAACACGAAGGTTCACTACGCTCAACCAGATATCGTGGTTAGTTCCAGTAATTCGTCGAAGACGGTGGTCTCGGACGTGAAGTACAAGGACTCGCCAAAGCGCGAAGACATCAATCAAGCCGTGACCTACGCTGTATCCTACGGGACAAACCGGACAGTAATCATCCACCAAGTCAAACCAGGAACTCGTTCCGGGTTGCGCCATATAGGTCGGATGGGTGACATATCGGTGGACGCTTACGGTTTCGATTTGGACAGCGCCGACCTCCCTTCTGAGGAATCGGCTATGGTAGATGTCATCTTCGGGATGGTGGCGTAGACAGCTCGGCGGGAAGCTGCACTGCCCCTTCGGAACTTCCGGCACCTTCGGCGTCGCTGTTTAAACTTGTCAACGACGGTCGCGTGCCCGGGCGATACCCGTTTGCAGACATGACGCTTTGCGTTAGCAACGGAAAGGACTTGTGGCCCGGCTTCTTACAGCGCCTTTGGTCGTCCGTCGGCGATCACACGCATCACCCTGCAGAACGCGGTAACCGCTGTTTCGTCCCCACGTTGTCCTTACCGCCGTGATCTGTGATCGTCTATCCATGGACGAGTAACGGGAGTGTCTCCTCATAATTGACGGTCGCCATCGGCGTACCGTCTACCTCGAAGAACTCGCCTTCGAGGGTAGCAACGATCTCATTGCCGACCTACTCCCTGATCTTCTTGGTCTGGGGATGCAGATCGGCTCTTGCCCCCAGCCTCGCAAACTCCTTTCAATATTTAATCGACTACTTATGTATCGGCTTTTTTTAGAGATTGCGGTGATTTTTGTAGCAATCTCGAAGCGATTGATTTTATCTAAATGCTAGCACTGGTAGCAGAACAAGATAAATGGAGGGCAATATGCAGAACGTAGATCGAGGTGTGCATGTAGATTTAGGCGAGCCCGAAGTAATTTCCTTCCTTAGGTCTCGGGATCCGTCGCTACTTCAGAAGATCGACCAGGACTACCTAGTCGCGCGCAAGATGCGACATGTCCGTGACAGGCCAGTACCGACTCAAGTGAGTAATACCGGTGTAAAAGCATATCAGTTTAAAAGCGCAGTTTATGAGGTTTTCAAGAGGAAACATGAGAACGGGACCATCAGATTCATTTACGTCACGCGCGTTAGTGCAACAATACTCGTCCAATTTAAGCTGACGATACGGTATCACGCCTCACTTGGTGTGCGAGTGGACCTGGATAAAGCAAAAGCTGATCTACTCACCAATACGTTTGACGGCTTTAATCCATCAAAGGATGGAGACATCGAAGAGTTCATCGCAAAACACGCAGCCGCGAATGGAATTGGTCAAAAAGATTTCGTCCTCTTCTTCAGATATGAACTCCTGAAAGAAGGGTTCCCCGAAGAGGATCGTCGGCAAGACGACCAGATCCGCAGCATCTACAACAAGCGAGAGGAATATGACCTTCGGCAATTGAGTGAGGATTGGATCACGAAGCCGCCGTCACCTCCGAAGGACAACGTGATTGAAGTTAAACCTGGCGAAAGTCCGGACAAGCAAATTAAGGATAAACTTGACAGGGTTCGTGAGAACCTGAAGTGCCAAATAATCAGACGATACGAAAAAGAGGTCGCCAGACTCCCGATCCCCACAATGATCGAGTTCATGACGAAGACCGAGTGCCACTGGGAATACAATGATTGCTTCTCGACGCGCGTTTGCCTCGAGAAACCCTATGCGCGTGAAACGTTCACCCGTCTGTATGCGACTTTGCTCTACTCCGCCGACCAAGACGGGCTGATCCGGATTTTTGAGAAGTGTATTCTTGAGGCCGCTCTCACGAGTGCGGTGATTGGGCTTGTGACCGAGAACTTCCCAGCAGCGCTTATAGCGTTCAAGGCGCTGGTGCTTCACTGCATCGTAGAGCATGCAACGGAGGAAATTGAATGCCTGGTGCCCGATTTGTTTTTGGTCAACGAGGTGCAAGAGTGGCATCCGATCTAACGCAGGATCGGGTGGTTGCGTGGAGCAGACAGCCCTGTCGGCTCCACGCATTTCATATGCTGCCGTCTCCGTCACGCGCGTCGCCCTGTAATCGGGCGTTTGGCAACCTGCTATCATTGACAGCTCGAACAGTTGACGACTGATCGCATCACACTATCCTTACAGGGTCGGCGGCGAATTCGCGCGATGGAATGCTTCATTCCGCCGGACTCGTCGGATGTCGCTAATCTTGCGGTTTTAGGGGGCGCTTAACCATTTAACTCGCCTCATGTTCTGCGCTGATTCCGAATGCAACATTGATCGACTTGAAAAGCTTTTCGGAAGACGTGGCCGCTCCTTTCGGAAGGTCAGAGAGTTTGGTCCAACGGTCGAACTCCCTCAACATTTCGGAAAGGACAATCTTTTTGTCGAGCGACTTACCATGCCGAGACTTCAATACTTCCTCGACCCGTCTTGAGATCAGGGTAGAACCATCGACTGGTAGATCCTCTGGCTTAATTGCCACGCCGTACGCCCTGTTGACGCACTCCCGGAAAAAATCATCCGGGAAAAGATCTTCTATCGCCACGTCCGTCTTCTTTAAGCCGGAGGCCTCCTTCAGCATCAACACACGGAAGCTGCGGTCGCCACTGGTTGCCATCTCCTTGAGATCCATATCGGAAATCTTCTTTCGAGCAGCAAGCCCTGCCTCATCGCTGTCGAGGAGTACACCTGCATCCCACTTCTGGCCGATTGCAAATGCCGCATACATAGGAGCCTTCGTCGACGTGGCGGCTGGCCAGAGATAGATCTGATCCGAAAGACCGGTCTTTCCACCGCTCTTCAAGATGCCAGAGAGCTTGTTGAGAACCAGCGCGTCAGTGCCGCCTTCGACGATCAGAACCTTGCGGTTGCCGAGCATCCCTGACAAATCCGCAGTGAGGCCCAAGGCGGCTTCAATAACGGCCATCGGGGCGGCTTGAGAGCTGACGACACCGTGTTTCACCGCAACGTGATTGTCGACTGTCTCAACAATTCGCACGCGCTCAGGATTAGCCTGATCCACCATAGACGCCAAATGGGTCGTGTAAAGAACGGTATTGGTTTCTGCGAGATTGTCGAAGACCTTCAGAAGATCGCGCTGACCGCTGTAATGCAGATGAACTCCCGGCTCTTCCAGGAGGAGCACGCAGTTGTCAAAGTCGCCGTCGCTGGCGTGCGTGAACTTCCAGGCGAAAGATACATACCAACGAAACCCGGTGGACCGTCTGTAGAGCCGAACCGGGAACCCGATCGCTTCGTCTTCGGCAAAGATGTTAAGCGTCGGTCCATCGATGTCAATGTCGAACTTGACCTTCTTCTGGGACCACAATCGCTGGAACTGCTTGGTCAGGTAAGCCGACGCTGCCCGCTTGTCGAACTGCCGGATCGTACGACCGTCCGCGGTCTCACCCTTTTTTACGAGATCGTCGACTTCGATCTGCGCGAGATCCAGAACGATGAGGATCGTCTGGTCCTCTGTCGAAAGCTGATGACGGTTTTCGCGTCCGACATTGTCCCAGCGTTGCTTTAGTTGATCCAGCTCGACTTGGTTTCCGGAGAAGCTATAGTCCTGGATGAGGACGAACTTCGGCACGTTTAGAGCAGCCCACGCCTGCACCTTGTCCTCGTCCAGTCCAAAGTCCGCGGCTTTTAATACGTAAAATCCCGTGCTGTAACCGTATTGCCGTGAAGCGTACAGACTCAGCTTTTCGGGAAGCGGCTTCTCTGGAACGTTCGATTGTTCATCCTCGGCGTCGGCTACCAACCTCGCGTTTTCGAACAGTGAATGGATGTCCGAGGCAGTGAGTATGAAATTGGCCTCGCAAACGAGCTTCCCTTTGGAATTCTTCCGCCCATTCCAGTCATCGACAGGCCAATCTTCCGCGTCATCATAACCTGCGCCTTTTACGTAAGGATTTAGGCAATACAGCGCCTCGAAGAGATTGCTCTTTCCTGCCTCGTTCTGTCCGACAAAAGCTGTAACATCTGTTGTCGCGATCCAGCCGGAGTCGACGATGTTGCGGTAGTTGGTGATTCTGAACTTCTCAAGCCTCATCCATTTCCTCCAAGTAAATAAGACCGAAATGCCGCATATCGTGGCTGAATTCACCCACCGTACGCTTTCAGGGTCGCCGCGCAAACCTCACTGCCATGTCGCGCGATAATGTCGAACTGCGGCTCGGCGACCTTCGTTAGGTTGGTGGGATAGTTGAGTGACGAACCCGCCTCCTCGTCTGTGAGCATCATCGCTAGTACGTCGTCGGCGAACCCGAACTGACGCATCGACGTACCCATCTTAACCAGGATGCCCTTCACCTCCCCTCGCCCGATTGATCCCATCAGCATCCTTGATCTCAACGCCCTGATCTGATCGCTTGCGATGTCGAAAAGGCGCGGGGAAGCAAGCTTCCCCCGGAGAATACCAGCTATCGGGAACGACTTCGGAGCGCCAAGCGGCCCCGAGGCATCGCTGCAGATCAGGAAGTCACAACCTTGAAGGCCCTCGAGGGGCTTGTAAATCGCCTCCAGCCCCATGTTCTCGTAAGCACCGCCGTCCCAGAGCCGAACGCGACGCGATGGCGGCCGGTTCTTCTGTATCGGTTTCTTCGTGGCTGGATCGGTTTGCCACCATCCGTGTTCCGGCAGGTCAAGACGCAAGGCGCCGATCGCGTATGGGACAGCAGCCGAGGCGGCGACGGCGAATGCTATGGGGACGTCCGGGCTGTAGTGGCGGCCGAACTGCCAGTCGCCCATCACTTTCTTGGAGAACCGCCAGTTCTTCCCAGTATCGAAGGAGGTCGTATTGATGTGCCATTCGGGACTATCCGGCAGGTCCTTCACCGAACCTCGAACACCCCAGCGCCGCTCGAGGAGCCGCGGTAGAATCTGGCCCCTGCTGAAGAGAATCCGATAGTTCTCGCGAAGTACGCCTTTACACCCGAGAGCGCGAATCGAAAAAAGATCTCCTTCGGTGAGCCGGGCTTGTAGGGCGGGATAAACCACATCAAGAAACTGCCTGGATGTCGGCCATTTCAAATCTAAATGCGAGAAGACCGCACCGATAATGAGGCTTCCACCAGAGACAGTTGATATCTGTGTAACCTGCTCGAACAGCCTCCGCTCAGCCAGATATCGAAGAACTCCGAGATGGAACACGGCAGCGCGGATGCCGCCGCCAGACAGCGCGAGTCCAATCCTCCGTGGCGCGACCACCTCATCCATGCGCCGCTCCCTCCGGGCCGCCGATCAGTACAGACACGCTTTTCTCCGCAACGATCACCGATATCGCCGGAAGCCCCTCGATCTCCATCGCGTGCTTCAGTTGCAGGATCTGGGCTAGGTCCGTCTTGCTCGGCGCCGAAGACATGCCTTCCGGATGGGAATGCCACTCGCCAATGTATCGGATTTGGTTGCCAGCCCTGGACGCAGCAGCCTCGATGCCCATCTTGAGCCTGGAAACACCCCGGGTGAACGAGTCTGTCGTACCGACGCTATCCGCCGGAGGCGCCAGCGCGCCGACGACATCGATCCGCCGCCGCTCGAAATCAATCATCCCCATCAGGGAGCCGCCCGTCTCATCCGGAAGTGCCGCGCTCCGCTTGCTCCGTAACTCGTCCTTCAACGATACCGGCATCGCGACGGTCCAGCCTCTTTCCGATAGTCGGCAAGTTTCGCCAGCGACCGAGATCTTTCCGACACCTTGGTCATCGATCGTCCAGATCTTCAGCGTCGATGCAGGGATCTTGGAGCCAGAGGCGATTTCCGCAGAGATGATACCAGACAGGATCTGGATCGAAGCCATCGGGATCCGATTTGTCAGCGACCTGCAAGCACCGGTGTACTGCATTCTGTTGGCAGCACCGAGATGATCCTGCAGACGGTCATTGACGAGCACCTCTCGTAGATAGGCAGCTTCGAGATCACGGAGAGTGATCGTACGTGCTTGATCCTCAATCATAACGATGCCGGACCTGCCATCCGGCGAAAAGAATGCGCACATGCGGCGTGAGGTGCCAGGGAGATCAGATACCCAACGGGACACAGGAACCGATGCAGATGCATCGAGAATCAGCTCGGCTTCGGCGATCCTCTCGTCGAGTGCGCCCCTGTCCTTTGGAGCGAGAAAATTCTCGACGACGTGCCGGACATCGACATCGGGCCTAATGAGATTGAGGCGGCCCGCTAGCGCCACAGCCTTTTTCTGTCCTACGAACTGGCCCGTGAGGGTGTGACGAGCGATGTTGTGCGGCAGGAGTGTGTCGTTGTCCACCAGCGTCCACTTGAAAAGGCCCTGACGGACGAGGGTCTCGGAAATGGTAGATCCAGCGGATCCAGCTCCGACCATAAGAATGCGACGGTTGTCCGCGTGATCGCCACCCGAGAGGACCGCAGCGCCTTCGGCATCGAACTCACTGTGTACGAACGACATCTGGACCTGGATGTCGCGAGTATTTTCCATGGAAACCCTCGCGCCGAAAGTCGGCAGGAAGTTAACCTCTTTCGCTTCGTCACTGCCGTTGCGATAGAGGAACCCCATCTTCTCGCCGATCTCCCCGGGGCTGAAAGGTGAAACGAACGCGACGGTCTCCGTGATACCTACCTGCTTGGTCGCGGGGTTGATCTGCGGCATGCTGATGAGGAAACAGGTAAGGCGCATCCCTTCACCGTTCTCGTTCTGCCCCTGAATCCAGTCCTTGATGCGTCTCTCGAGCACGTCCTGGAAATCAACCCCGGCTCCCGTGAGGAAGTCGCTCAACTGACCTAGATCCCGTGGGGCGCGCTTCATTCGCGCCATAGCCTGGGGCTGGATCGAGCAGTGCACTGCCATGCATCGCAGGTTGTTCCCCACGACGTTGCCGGGCCGCCTCCCGGAAACGAAGAGGCACTTCGTCTCCTTGTCCGCCGCCCATATGAAAAGTGGAGCATTGCGCTCGACAGTAGACCAGAAATCGGCCTGAAGGATGATCTCGCTCGAATTGTCCGGAATGAACAGGGGGTCGAGAGGCTGCGCCGCCCCATGCAGTTCGCCCTGGCACGCTTTCTCAAACCAGCCGCTCAGCCGCCCCATCAACTCGGCGGCCGTGTAGAAGCTCTTGGTATCCTGCCACGGCCTGTCGTCGATACAGAGACCTGCAGGAAAACCTTCGATCATCAGGCTCTGGTGCGGAGTATCCGGGAAGTCAGGACGGGGCACGAGAACTGAGAACCCGCCGGGCTCCGATCTCTGAAAACAGACGGTGATCGACTCGACAGAACGGATATCGTAGACAGGCCGCTGTGGGCGTTCGATGACCAGATCGAAGGAGACGAGATCCCAGTCCTTGAAACACCTGCATTCGACTAGAGATACATAGTTTGAACCGGGGCCACGGATATAGTCGACGAGCGCCTTTGCAAGCGAACTGGCAAAATCCTTTTCATCGACTATTTCCGACTCTTCAGGCTGCCAATACATTTCTCAGCCCGTGCGTCCCGCCCGCGTGGGCGTTGACGCCGCTACGCTGGTTGCAGTGGCCGCGGCGGCCAGCATGACGGATACGCCCTGCGCCGTGATCTTCAAACGGATCGGCTTGGGCCTCGCTTCGCTCGGCGTTTCCATGGTCACCAGGAACTGCCCGTCGGAGTCCTTGATGATCTTGCGATAGTAGGCCGCCGCCTGACGATGTGGCGGCTGCGGATCCTCGTCTTCCTTCGTCCCCTTCTTAGGAACTGGCCAGCTTGGCGAGATGATCTTCTCGTGCTGCCGGGCAAGAGTCTCGAAGAGCCACTTCACATCTGCCACGGGTTCGGTGATGTCGTCGCCCTTGTCCGGCGACAGCGACAGATAAGAGCAATGATGGAAGAGCTTGAGGACATCCCAGTGGAGGCGATGCTCATTCCCGTGATCACGACTGGTCCGCACGATCTGCGACAAGCTCTCATGATCGATGTCGGCACCGAGCAGCGCGTAGGTTTCGCTCAGTCCTTCGCGCATCGTCATATGAACCACGATGGACCCCTGGTTGCGGTCGATCAGGCCAGCATCCGTCCGCCATGCGAACGGGCTGTGCACGAAAAACTCCGCCGCTTCCGGCCCCCATTTGTCGAACCCAGGAACGAGCTTGCCCGCGTCGACGATGCAGTGCTCGCGGTCGGCGATCGTCAGGCCATTGTCCTCGAGAAACGAAGCAAGTGTCTCCGGGCGCGAAAAGACCTTGATGCCGGTCCCCTTGATGAGACGATGGCGCGCTTCCTGCCGGATGATCCTGGCATCGTCGTCCAGTGACATCTCGGTAATCGCACCCGCCGGAACCCAGAGTTCGTCGATCTTCATGCGATCGCCACCCTGATACTTCTGCGCATAGTCGAACCAGAAGAACTCGCTCGACCGAAAAATATGATCCTTGTCGAGATGGGTGAATGCGACAACCCGGAAAGTTTCCTGCCCGGCGTCATCCATCGCTTCCCTGATCGCCGCAGGCAGATCGATGCGCTTGTCGGAAGGATCCGCAGCGTTACGCATATGGGCGTAGTCCAGGAGGATTACCTTGTTGTTCGCGAGCTGTATGAAAGTGGTGTCCGCATTTCCGGTCGGGAAGAATTTCATGTATGCCGTCATTCGCCGTGTCCTTCGCCGTAGAGCCGCATTCATTACAATCTTAAGTAACTCCGGAAGATGGATTCAACACCGCTCCGGCACAAGAGGTCTAAACGAGTTTGTTCACTTTTTCCTCCGAAATGTTCACGTTGCGTATTTGACGAGCACGTTCCGCCACTCGATTTACTCGGCCCGACGATGTTCGCGAGTATCTCTTCGAGAGCGAAACAGGTCAGAGTTCCGCCGCCCGATACCCATTCGGATCGCACTTCGCACGTCTTCACCCGTCAGCGAGTGCTTCCCCGCGAGCGTATCGGCCAGTTCCAGGCAAATGTCTCCGAGTTCTGCGACGATCGTTTCAGCTCGCTCATACTGCTCCCGGAGGAGAGCATCTATACGCCCGATCAGCATTGGATCAGAGTATGCAGCATTTTCGAGGCAACAATCGCGTGGATCGCCTCGGGATGCCATCAGATGACCCATTCCAAATGTGCACTCAAGCGATATCGCTAGTTTGGTGGCTTCGTAGAGATCAGTGCCAGGCCCGCCGGCAGACCCGTCATCATACTCTCCCAGCAGGACATTCTCTGCCGCCATGCCGCCCAGCGTCATGGTGATGGTATCCAGATAATGAGACCTGGTTCTCCGCTCCCACCTGTCCACTGAAAAAATCGCCTCTCCTAGTTTCTGGTGTGGATACGCTCTCACGATGCTGGGCTTCACCGACACGTTCACAAGAGACATACCCATCGCTAAACCCACAACCGCGTGGCCTATCTCATGGATCGCATTGGCTCGAAGGTTTTCTGCTGGGAGAGATGATGCCTCCGGCAGAAATGTCCTGATGTCATCCGCAGCTACGGGTCGGCGAGATCGCCTCGCCCTCCGTCTGGCATTCCTGACGATCATTTGAATGTCAGCGCCGGTGGCATGGTCAGTCAAGTCGGCGAATTCGACGCAATCAACCTCGGAAATTGCGTTACGCAAATGCATCTGGAAGATCGATGCGCGCGTGTCGCGATCCGGGAGCCCCAGGGGCACGTGTCTGTCCAGTCGGCCCGCTCTCAGTATGGCGGGATCAATGGATCCAGGATGATTGCACGCGGCAATGACGATGACACCCTCGCGGCCGTCCATTCCGTCCAACTGCTCAAGAAACCCGGCAATCGCCTTCGTGTCATAGGAAGCGTTGCGTCCTTCGGCCGTTCCCCTTGATCCGAATGCGTCAACTTCGTCGATGAACAGGATCGATGGAGCTCTGGCCTTCGCGTCTTCGAAGCTTCTCTGCATGGCTTTCAGGAAGTCGTTCAGATACCCGCGGGACTGCCACTTCGCGTACGATGCTGCGATCAGCGGAACCCCACACGATCGTGCGAGCGCGCGCGCATAGATGGTCTTTCCCACTCCAGGCGGACCTGACAGCAATAGGCCACGGTCGACGTCGTCCCACCCTATCAGGCCTAAACGCCAATCCTTGAGATCCTTGGCCAGATCAAGACCCCAATCCTTGGCATATCCGTACCCCTGCATCGTTTCGAGATCCATCTCATGCAGGGCATCGGTCTGCCGCTCAACAACGGCATTGTCTTGCTGCATCTTCGTCAGGATCGATAACACTCGTGTGATCGGCCGGCCGCGCAACATCGCCAACCTCAGACCCGCCCACCTGCTTTCGAGGATTATAGCCGCCTGTTCTTCAGAGATGCTCAAGCCATACGCCCATTGGACTATACCCTTGATCCGGCGCGGGCCGGGTACAGTCGAAGTGATTACGGCATCGAGTGCGTGATGAATGTCAGACGGAATGACAGCCAAATCCGGGAAGAACAATATCGTCCGCTTTTCCTGAAGCACATCCGCTATTCTGTCCTGATCGTCGCTGCCGACGGCCTCATACATTTGGACGTATTCGCGACGCGAGAAGTCGTGGTTGGCGCCAAGCATTACCTTGGCGACCCGCACATACGTTCCGCAGTCCTCCCAGTTGGGCACAACGATAGCTAACGCGAAACGAGCCGAGCGTCGAAATGGGCGCAGGGCAGCATTCAAGGAGGCGAAAGCCATGAATTCCGGAAGTGCGAAGCCGGGCTCTCGCCGACCGACGTTCTTCAAGGATTCGGCTTTCGGCAAGCGCTTGGGTTCAGGAAATTCGCAAGATATGGGCTGGCGGCGCATTGGCATCAATCCAACCAGTCATTCAGATCGCCAGGATCTCTCGAGTGTTCCCCTAATCGATACCAGCGATTTGAACAACGAACGAGATCGTTGCGGCGCGATAGAAGGTGAACCTCTGCGGTGAAGGATGGAATTCCATTGACCTTGTCGAGTGGCGGTTCGTGTCCCGGATACGTTACCATGCCGAACAGCGCGGGAACGTTCACCGATCGAATAGACCAGTTATCCACCACAGGCACCTCCGATGCGTTGAGTGACGGAAGACGTCGATCCCTCGCGAGGACTTCAAGGTCTGCACTCAGTTCAGCGTAACACACCGAATATGCACGGAGGAGCCGCAAGGGAGTGTCTTTCGAATGGTCCTCAAATTTCAACATCAGACTGTCCTTCCGCTGTGGCCGATTCGGTGAGGAAAGAATCCTTCGGCACGTATCCGAAGCATTTAATTTCCGTTTTTCGGCAATCTATTTCCGCTTTACGGAAGGTGTCAACAATAAATCCGCCAAGGATTTGCTCGCGATTTAAAGCCGTGACATTTGTTGCGGATGTCGACCCAACACCTGATCGTGAAAGCAGCGAGAACCGCGCTCGGCCTCTCCAGGAAGGAGCTGGCGGAACTTGCAGGTCTGTCCGACCGCACGATCTATAACATCGAGACAAATCAGGATTACGTCCTTCTGGACACTCTGATGAAGGTCCGCCGGGTGTTTGCGGAGCGCGGCCTGGAACTCGTTGAGGGTGACAACGAACGTGGTTGGGGCCTTTATTTCAAGAGCGATAAGACGCCCTGAAAACGCCAGCATCAGATTTGACAGTATGGACAATGCGGGACTAGGACATTCAAAACGCCTGTTTCAATGAAGAGATCGCAACAGAGCAATCGCAACAGGCATCTCGATAAAAATTTCCATTCGCAACAAAACCCGGGATTTGTCCTGCGCAACGCGTGCTGAACCGCGGGTCGCCGTAACGACATACGACAAGCCCTGAAAACGCTGAGTTATGCTTCACTCACTCACTCAGGCAACACAATCCAAACGGCAGTTATTGGAACTTATGCGCACGGATGGCGCAGTGTGCGTCTTTTCCTTCACCACCTCGGACACAGTCTTCACATCATGAACAATCGACGAAATCATCCGTCCATATGCCATAACATGCCCTCAATTGATCTTGAAAATTCAGAACGATAAAGCAGCTTCCTAATCTTGTTTCACAACTCACCTGAGGCTTCGCGGCGTCTCTGGTCGAGCTCTTCGCTATAGCGCCGCAGCGTATGGCTCTCCGTCAACAGGCCGACGGGTCGGTTTTCGATTTTGTCGTTGACCACCACGAGCGCTTCGCTTTCCGCGGCATCGAAGGCTGCGGCTGCCTGGCGGGCGTTCATGGTTGGTAGCAGCACGTCGTTCTTGTAATGCAGATAGGTTTCCATGCTGATCTTGCTCGGATCCCGGTCCATTGGATCTGCATAGATTTCCGGTACGAGCACGATACCGGCGTAACGGCCGTCGTCATGGGTCATGATCACGCGCTGGGTCGAACCGAGCGGAAATTTTTCCTTGAAGGCTGGCAGTCCCATGCTGACATTGGCCTTGCGGATATCGGCGCGCATCATCTTGCCGACCGTCAGGTCACGGATCCAGCCAATGTCATGAGCGCTGCGAATGCTTTCGCCGCGCAGGTGAAAGCGCCAGGTGGCGAAGGAGTAACCGAAGGTCGTGCGCACCACAAGCGACGTTGTGATCACGGCCGCAAGAACCAGCGCGGTGATCTGGAAGTCGCCCGTCAGTTCCAGCGCGAGAAATGTCATTGTCAGCGGACCGCCGATGATGGCGGCGGCAAAGGCGCTCATACCGATTACGGCGTAAACGATGGGCGCAGTCGAGCCATAACCGATATAGGGTGCGCAGAGGGCGAAAATCTTCCCGAGAAGTGAGCCCATGAAGAGAGACGCAAAGAACAGACCACCGCGGAAGTTCGAGCCTATCGAGATCGCGCTGGCTGCAGCCTTCAGCAGGAACAAGCCCGCAAGCCCGTAGATCGTCAAGTCGGCGTCGATGTTGAGATGCAAAGCCCCATGGCCGCTCGAGAGAACCTGCGGTGAAATCAACGCCAGCCCACCGACAACGATGCCGCCGAGCGTCGGACGCAGCCAGCCAGGAATAGCACTTTTGCGCGCCGTCTCCTCAATGAAGGAAACCGCCTGCATGAGCACGATACCAATGGCCGCGCACACAACCCCAAGGAAAATAGCCGGCACATAATCGGCAGGCGTCACGCGGCTGGCATCGACGATATCGATGGAAAGGCCATGGCCGCCAATCAGGCCGATAACCGTTGTCGCCACCAGCGCTGAAACGATCAGCGGTGCTAGCGTCACGACAGTGTAGGTACCGATGATGAGTTCGATGGCGTAAAATGCGCCAGTCAGAGGTGCGTTGAACGCCGCTGCGATGGCGCCTGCGGCGCCGCAGCCGACGAGGATGCGCATGTCCCCTCGCCTCAGTTTCAGCTTGATGCCGATCTTCGATGCGACGCCGCTGGCGATCTGTGTGTAACCCGCCTCAAGCCCGACGGAGGCGCCAAAACCGTTGGAAACGATGTTCTGAACGCAGACGATGATGCTGTCGGTGAGCGACAGGCGGCCACCATGAAGTGCATTTGCCTCGATGGGGTCGACCATCGGCTTTTTGCGCGTTTTGGAGAGGATGAAGATGATCAGGCCAAGCAGGACACCGCCCATGATCGGCCCCAGCAGCACGATCTGACCAGAGAGATCGCTGCTGCTCAGACGTTCGACGCCAAAGACCAGCACGTGCAATGCCGTGCTCAAAGCGCCGATCAATGCTACCAAAAGGCCGGCTGCGATGCCGATGAGCACGGCAAGCGCGACAAGGCCAAGTTCGCCGCGCCGGAACATGGCGCGCAGGCGGCTGGCGCGCAGATTGTCGAAGAAGCTCGCCATACTCGGTGCACGGAAAGGCTTGGTCGACATGCTGTTCCTTTTCAGGCGGCGTCAGGCGGCTTCTAAATCGATCTCAATTTCGAAACGCATCTGATCATAAGCCGGTTCAACATGATCAGGCGTTTCATGCATCACCGTCTCATAATCGAGCGGAATATGCATATGGGTCAAGATCGCCCTTGTAGGTGCCAGTTTTTCGATCCAGCCAAGCGCCTGTTCGAGTGAAAGATGGCTGGGGTGATAGCGATATTGCAGGGCGTCGATGATGAGCACCTCAAGCCCGGCGAGTTTCGGCAGGCTCTCGGCCGGAAAATCGCTGATATCGGTGCAATAGGCCACATCACCAATGCGGAAACCCAGGGAATGGACGTCGCCATGCTGCTGCATATGTACCTGGAAGGCGATTGGCCCTCCGGCTCCATAAATTACGACTGGCTCGTTGATATCGGCGATCAGATGGGGTCGCGCAATCGGCGGATAATTGCTGCCCGCCGGCGTCTCGAGACAATAGGCAAAACCATCGCGGATGCGCGCCATGGTAACAGGATCGGCATAGATCGGGACGCGGCTTTTCTGGAGCGCGAAATAGATGCGCAGATCGTCAATGCCATGCAGATGGTCCGCATGAGCATGGGTGTAGAGAACAGCATCGATAGCCTCCACCTTCGCGGCGATCATCTGCTCGCGAAAATCCGGGCCGGTATCGATGACAACGGTGGTCTTGCCGCCATCCGGGCTGATCTGCTCCACCATGAAGGCCGCACGCGTGCGTCGGTTCTTCGGGTTGTCAGGGTCGCAGGCCCCCCAGTCGCCGTTAATGCGCGGCACGCCGGGTGAGGAGGCGCATCCGAGAACCGTGAAGCGGCGACGGTAGATTGCCACGCCTACGCCCTTGTCATCTTGGAAAAGCAGCGGAAGGCGTTTTCGGTGGTTATTTCGGCGATCCTTTCAAAGGAAACGCCATGCACCTCGGCCAGAACTTCCGCGGTGTTGACCACATAGGACGGCTCGTTGCGTTTGCCGCGCCAGCGCTTCGGCGCGAGATAGGGTGCGTCCGTTTCGACAAGCAGGCGATCGAGCGGCACGGTGGCGGCGATATCGCGGATATCCTGCGATTTCGGGAAGGTCAGAATGCCCGAAAAAGACACGTATCCACCCAATTCCACACCGGTTTTTGCGAGTTCGAGACCAGCGGAAAAGCAGTGTAGAATGAAAGGAAATGCACCCTTCCCGCTTTCGGCGCGCAGGATGGCGGCCATGTCGTCATCGGCGCTGCGGCTGTGGATGACAAGCGGCAGCTTCGTTCGTCTCGCCGCCTCTATGTGGCGGAGAAGGCCAGTCTTCTGGTCTTCCGGCTTCTGCGTGTCGTAGAAATAATCCAGACCCGCCTCGCCGATCGCCACGATCTTCTCATGGCTCTCGGCAAGCTCTACCAGCTCATCGGCGGAGATATCCAGCTCCTCGTCGGCATTGTTCGGATGGGTGCCCACCGAGCAAAAGACGGACGGGTATTTTTCCGTGATCTTCAACAGTTCGGGCAGACGACGCACCCGTGTCGAGATCGTCACCATCTGGCTGACGCCGGAGGCATGGGCGCGCGCGATGATGTCGTCGCGCTCCGCCTCGAAATCGGGAAAATCCAGATGGCAATGGGTATCGATCAGCATCGTGGTGGCCTTCACGCTTCCGGCGCGACGTAACGCGGGAAGACGGGCTTCGGAGCTTCCAGTGGTGTGCCCGGCACCAGACGACCGGCTTCGCCCAACGCCGCGAAGTCGCGCTTGTCGGCGGGCGCCGCAACGAGATCGAGAAGCTTTTCACAGGAACCCGGCATGATGGGCTGTAAGAGAATACCGATCTGGCGTACCACTTCCGCCGTGACGTAAAGCACGGTGCCCATCCGCTCAGGGTCCGTCTTCTTCAGCGCCCACGGTTCCTGCGATGCGAAATAGCGGTCGGTCTCGGAAACGACGGCGATGATGGCGGCCACCGCGCGGTGAATGAGCTGCTTGCCCATCTCCTCACGGCAAATGGCGAGCAGACCGTCTGCAGACGCCAGCATCGCCTTGTCTTCGTCGGTCAAAGGACCGGGCGTCGGGATCTTGCCGTCGCAATTCTTGACGATCATCGACAGTGAACGGCTGGCCAGATTGCCGATGCCATTGGCAAGGTCGGCATTGATGCGGGTGGCGATACCCTCTTCGCTGTAACTTCCGTCCTGACCGAAAGAGACTTCGCGCATGAAGAAATAACGGACCTGATCGAGGCCGAAATGGGCAACCAGATTGGCGGGATCGACGACGTTGCCGAGCGATTTCGACATCTTCTCGCCCTTGTTGAGCAGGAAGCCATGCGCATAGACGCGCTTGGGAAGGGGCAGCTTCGCGCTCATCAGGAAGGCCGGCCAGTAGACCGCGTGAAAACGAATGATGTCCTTGCCGATGATATGCACATCGGCCGGCCAATACTTCGCGCGCGGACCGTTCCTGTCTTCGAGGTAACCCGTTGCGGTGATGTAGTTGGTCAGCGCATCGACCCAGACATACATGACGTGCTTCGGATCATTGGGGACCTTGATGCCCCAATCGAAGGTGGTGCGGGAAATCGACAGATCCTTCAGGCCGGATTTCACGAAAGAGACGAGTTCGTTACGGCGTTCTGCCGGGCCGATGAAGTCCGGGTTCTCCTCGTAGAGCTTCAGCAGCTTGTCCTGGTACTCGGAGAGCTTGAAGAAGTAGCTTTCCTCCTCAACCCATTCCACCGGCGTGCCCTGCGGCCCGTAACGGACGCCATCGGCGCGCACTTCGGTCTCGTCCTCGGCGTAATAGGCCTCGTCACGAACGGAATACCAGCCGGCATAGCTGTCCTTGTAGATGTCGCCGCTTTCGGCCATCAGGTTCCAGATATTGCGCGAGGTCTCGTGATGACGTTCTTCCGTCGTGCGGATGAAATCGTCGTTGGACGCGTTGAGCAGCTTGCCCATCTCGAGAAACTGATTGGAATTTCGCTCCGCCAGTTCTTCCGGCGAAATGCCTTCCGCACGTGCCGTCTGCTGCATCTTCTGGCCGTGCTCGTCCGTCCCGGTCAGGAAGAACACATCCATTCCATCCAGGCGCTGAAAGCGCGCCATGGCGTCCGTCGCAATCAACTCATAGGCGTGGCCGATATGCGGCTTGCCATTGGGATAGGAGATCGCGGTGGTGATGTAGAATGGTGTTTTGTCTGTCATGACGGTCTATCGACTTTACAGGCTGTTTTTTGGATAGACCGCTCATAAACCATTGTTCGCAGCAGCGAAAGAAAAAGAGTACATTTTGTACGAGGGCTTGCGGACAAAGTAGGGTTTTGGCGGAGGATTGATTCCGCGCTCCGTCATCCCGGACGAGATCCGGATCCAGCGCGATCAAGTCCTTGATCGCAAAAGGCTCCTCTCATACGCCAACGCGCCTTGGCTGGATACCGACTCGAGGTCGGCATGACGGAAGAGGAAATCGTACGTTCCGTGCGATCCCCCGCCTTCACACACCCCGAATATCTTCCAGAATGGAAAGCACCATTTGCTTCTTGTCGAGATTATAGGCCTGCGCGACGGTGATACGTTCGGCAAGCGCCGAAGAAAGCCTTGCATTTTTTTCCGCCGCGGCAATGTCGCCAGCCATTGCGGATGCCCGCGCTCGGGCCATCAGCTCTTCGGTCACATGCTCCATGAAGAAACCAAGGACGATGTCGCCGTCCTTCTGCGCCAGAACCTCTGCCAGCTTGTGCATGCGCTTGCGCGCCGCTGGCCCTTCGGCCGACATGACCTCGGCAAAGGCCTCGACAATGTCGGAGCCGCCGTAATTCATCAGCTTCAACGCCTGCGCAACGCTGCCCTTCGAGGCCTCAAGCAGGGCGTCGCGTTTTTCGCCCTCAGGACTGATGCCGAGATGATCGAGCGATTGCACCATGGCTTCGTCGGAAAGCGGCAGCAGTCTCAGAGGCATGCAGCGCGATCGGATGGTCGGAAGCAGTTTACCCGGCGCGTGCGACAGCACGAGGAACATGGCCCGCTTCGGCGGCTCTTCCAGTATTTTAAGAATGGCATTGGCGGCATTGCGGTTGAGATCGTCGGCCGGATCGATGATGACGATCCGCCAGTTTCCTGTGCCCGATGTCTGCGAAAAGAAGTGCCCTGCCCGCCGCACCTCATCCACGGTGATCGCGGATTTGACGCGCCCGCTCTTCTCATCGACCGGGCGCGTGAGATGCAGGAGGTTATGCGAGGCGCCGGCAGTAATCTGGCGGCTGACAAGCGACTCCGGTTCGGGGTCGGCGAGAAAATCCGGCGCCTGGGTCGGATCAGGATAGCTCAAGACATGATTGGCAAACCGAAAGGCAAGCGTCGCCTTGCCGATACCCTCCGGCCCTTCGATCAGGATCGCGTGGTGGCCCTTGCCGGAACGATAGGATTGCGCAAGAAACGCTTCCGCTTCTTCATGGCCGAAAAGCTTCGTGTTCTGCTGCGGCGCGATGGCGCCGTCGAGAACGCCCGGAACGTCACTCATGCGCGGCGTCCGAAGCGTTTCCGACACGCGAAAGCAATGGCTCAACGAATGACATGACGTCTTCCGTCACCTTGTCTTCCGGCTGATCTGCATTCACGATCCTGCAACGACGCGGTTCGGCAAGCGCAATATCCAGATAGGCCTCGCGCCGCTTCTCGTGGGTGTCGATTTCTTCTTTTTCGAATCTGTCAGGGGCAGCCCCCTCATCCGCGCGCTTTCTGGCACGCGCAAGTCCCTTTTCAGCGGCAATATCGAAAATAAGCGTCAGTTCCGGCAAAACGCCATCAATCGCGACGCGTTGCAGCGTCTCCACGAAGTCGGGCTCCAGATTGCCGGTCGTGCCCTGATAAACACGCGAGGAATCAAGAAAGCGGTCGCAAAGCACGATCTCGCCGCGCGCGAGCGCTGGTCGAATAACCTCTTCGACGTGATCGTTGCGCGCAGCGGCAAACAGGATCGCTTCCATGCGCACACCGAAGGATTCCGCTGCCCCTGAGAGAATGACGTGGCGTACGGCCTCAGCCCCCGCCGAACCGCCCGGCTCACGGGTCACCACGACCTCAAAACCACGGCCGCGAAGCGCCTGTGCAAGGGTGCGAATCTGCGTCGACTTGCCAGCGCCCTCGCCGCCTTCGAAGCTGATGAACAATCCGGTCTTTTCGGCCAATGTCACGTCCTGCGCGGGTTTCCCTGAATTCGAAATGCCTGTTTACAGCATCGAACCGAAATCTGTGAAGCGCTTTTCAGAAAATCCGGTTCCCAAACAATAGCATGGGATAAATGCCGACCAATCGACGGGCTTTCAGAGCCAGAACAGCAGCAGTTCCTTCAGCGCACCCGCCGCATTCTGGGTCAGTGACCCCTTGCCTACCGCCGCCTTTGTGTAAAGCGGAACCTCGCGCAGCAGTCGCTCGCCCGAGAATATCCTGAGCGTACCCGCATTCGCGCCAGCATCGAGAGGCGCATTGAGGGGCCAGCGATAGACGATGCGGCCGGAAATTCTCTCGGGGTTGTTGACCGGTACGAGAACGCTCACGTCCTCCTTCGGCGAAAGATCGACGGAAGATGCCGCGCCACCGTAAACGCTGACCGACCCGACAACCTCGTCCTTGCTGAAAAGATGGCGTTTCTCAAACGCGGTCAGGCCCCAATCGACGACGCGGCGGGTTTCTTCCTGCCGCGTCTTGTCGTCTGCGATGCCCGCAAGCGCCAGATACACACGCCGGCCTTCGCGTTCCGCCGAAACCACGGCTGCAAAGCCCTGCCCCTCTGCAAATCCCAGCCCCAGCCCATCAATGCCGCTCCCCGGCGTCAACAGCGTATTCTTGTTGCGCTGGAAAATCCGGTTCCACTCAAAATCAGGCCTGGTGAAAAGCCCGTAACGTTCCGGGTACCTGTCATGGAGATGCTGCGCAAGACGCACCATATCCTTGGCCGTCGTCTGGTTACCGGGGTCTGGCAGCCCCGTCGAGTTTTTAAACGTGCTTTGACCCATGCCAAGCTCGCCTGCCCGCGCCGTCATCCGCTTGGCGAAAGCAGCATCCGACCCCGCCATGCCTTCGGCTAAGATGATGCAGCCATCATTGGCGTTCTGGACGATGATCCCCGTTAGAAGATCGTTGATGCTGATCGACGATTTCAGAGCCGCAAACATTGTCGAGGTGCGGGACGGCGCGCCGCCGGTCCGCCACGCATATTCCGAGACAGGATATACTGTTTCGGCGGTCACCTGCCCCTTGGAAAGCGCATCCATCACCACTTCCACCGTCATCAGCTTGGCAAGCGACGCCGGGGCAAAAGGCTGGTTTTCGTTTTGCGACAGAAGAACGGTGCCGGTTTCGGCATCGATCATATAGGCCTGTTCCGCCTTGGCGATGAAAGGTCCGGTCTGCGCCTGTGCGGCGACGGCGTTCAGCAATGAAAAAGCGGCCGCCGCAATGGCTGACCGATAGGAGCGATAAATGGCCTTGCGCATGAAACCGCCCAATCCTGCCTGCAGCAACCGGCTGCCAGCCGTCAACGCAACAGGCAGCCTCTTTTTATCCGTCAGCGTGCTTTGGCCTGCTGACGCTTTACATGGGCGAGTATCGATTGCTCGTTGAGCGCGCCACGATCGACGAGCACGCTGTCGAACACGCGCGCTGTCTTCGTAACACTAGCCGATTCTTCGGAGTAAGCCGCCGCATATTTGGAGGAAGGCGTGGGCACGCGTAGATAATTGCCGCCCGGTGCTGCCGGCGCACGCATGAAGTTGCCTTCCGGCCGTTCCGCGAGGAAGGGGCCGATTTCCGGCAGAATTGCAAATTGTTCGAAGCTCGGCGCGGGACCATTAACAAGCGGCATGGCCTGAAGCGCCGCATTTTTCTTGGTCCCAACGAGCGCCGTCTGCGTGGACGCGCCGTAATTGGGGTTGGAGGTCGGTGCAGGAACGAAGTTCGGCGAGGCCGAAGCAACCATCACACCCGTTGCGATCTGTCCTTCAGGTGCGACGCCCGGCGAACGCGAACCCTTCGGGATATAGGAGGCCATCAGATACGGCATATCGTGACCGTCCAGGGGGGCACGGCCAGCATATTGAACACGCACATTGGCGGTACCCGTGCCCTTCATGTCCAGAAGGTCGGCAGTCTTGCTGGATACGTCGATTAGGCGACCTTGGTGGAACGGGCCACGATCATTGACGCGCACGAGAACAGAGGCGCCATTATCCATATTGGTGATGCGCGCATAGCTCGGCAGGGGAAATGTCGGATGTGCGGCAGAAAGATGTTCTTTGTCGTAAACTTCGCCGTTGGCGGTCAGACGCCCATGGAACGCCGAGCCATACCAGGAGGCAAGGCCTACCTTGTTGTAACCGGGCTCTTCTTTCGGGAAATAACGGCGACCCTTGACGGTGTAGGCATTGCCCAGCAACTCGCGTCCGCCACCCTTGGGTATGTTCTTGCCATCGGCAACGCGCGGGCTGGCCTTCACGCCATACTCGGATTCGGAAAAATATTCCTTGCTGCGCTTGGGTTTAGGCTTGGTTTCCGACGTGGTGGAACACGATGCGGTGGCTGCGCAAAGCACGGAAATTGCAAGCCACTTCACGCCCGACCTGGCGTTGATGCCGAGTTTATTGACCGTAGATTTCAAATCGTCTGCCCCACGCTACTATTGGCTCGGAGAACCGCACCCTCACTTGCCTCGATAATTGCCCCTGCCATCGAAGCACCTAACAGTCGCTTAATCTTGTGCATAACGTGGCGAAAATGCGAACGACATCTGCAAATTCGATAAAATTGTAATGAACGTGGTTAATGATTTCTTTCCATTCTGCCCGCCTCTCAAAGCGGATCTTCCGTAAAACGTGTCTCCCTAAGAGAGCCAGAACGGAACAAATTAAAGGCAACCACGTTCTTTCCCCGCACAGAAACAAGCTTTCCGCCGATGTCGGCTGAGGGAGGAAACATGATAAAGCTTATTCAGACAGCAAGTCTTGCGATCGGTGTCGCACTCGTATCCTTCGCCGCGCCGATCACGGCAAGCGCTCAGGACATGGAGCTGCGGATCGGACCCGATGGTGTTCGCCCGGTCATCCGCGACCGTGACCGAGACATGGACCGCCGCGGCCCACCCCGCATGCGCGGCTGCAGCGAGCGCGAGGCCCGCGCCGCCGCCCGCGAAGCAGGTCTGCGCGATCCCGAAGTCGTCCGAGTGACCCCGCGTCGCGTCGTCGTTGAAGGCTACACCCGCCGGGGCCAGGATACGATTACATTCGCGAACGAACGCGGCTGTCCAGAAATCTGATCAGAGCACAATAGTGGAACCCGCCAAAAGGCGGGTTTCTTTTTGCCAGCGACTGATGAAAAAAGCTCACGCGGCGCGGGAAGAAGCGGGCAGACGTTATGAATAGGATTGTCGCTGATGGCAGATGGGGTGGGATTCGAACCCACGGTACGCTCTCACGCACGCCGGTTTTCAAGACCGGTTCCTTAAACCACTCGGACACCCATCCATCGGTGGTGAGGCTTTATAGCGTTTTGGAAATGGCCGTCAATCCCGCCAAGCAGACGAAGCCCCTCATCTTTGGAAGCGCAGACGATCATTGCCCCGGCGTCGTTGCAGGCGGCAGGAGCGAACCGTCACCCGATGGGATAGACGGAACCTGCTGCGCCGTGTCGAATAAGGTGAGGCTTAACACGATTGCCACAAGCACCAGCAAAAGTGCCACGAAGAAGATACCTGATTTGTCCATGCGTCTGCTCATGTCACGATATGTTAAAGCCGAATATGTGCAATTCGAGGCAGCACGAAGAATAAATCGAAGTCTGTCAAGTTGTCTTACAGATTGACAGAGTTCATCGTCTGAAAAGATACGAATTGTCCGAAATTTCTTTCGAGGCGTACTGTTTGGGATGGAAGTGACCTATCGCGTCAGCCACATTGTCACTTATATCACGCCATCGCTCCCGGGCATTGCCCAACTTTCCCCGAGCGATCAACCTGCCCCGCTTATCCGCGGGGCTTTTTTCTTTCAAGGCACCTGCAAACAAACGGCTGCCAAAGCCTGCGCATTCATACCATAGCATATCACACGCCGATGCTGGGCCTGCCATGGCCGGCACCCCCCTCACCGCGCAGGATATCATAAAACAAGTCCAGCAAAGCAGGCGGCAAAGTGTCTGACAACTCAGCGATGATTTCGCCGGCGCGATTGTAGGAATAGATGGCGCACAGCGTCAGAACAAGCAGCAGGATCCAGGGCCAAAGCGGCTTGCGTCTCTGCGGTGCTCCATTGGGTGGTTGCGGTAAACTCATGCCGATACCTTCCGCTCAGGCTTTCACGCGCGGCTCACCCCCGGGCGCATAGGCGGTTTTCTGGAGGAAACGGAATATATTGCCGCACTGCGCGCAACGGATCATGAAATCGGTCGGATCGCCGGAGGGCCGTTCGACACGAAAACCTATCGGCATCTCATCGATGCGAAAATCGACGTCACGGCGGCTCTTATCGTCCGATTCAGAAGCTTCGGCAAAGCCTTGATGTCCGCATTTCGAACATTCGAGCTTCCGGGAATATCTGTCGCGCGCTGCCATGTGCCGTCCTTTGTTCAATGGTTATCAGGTAGCAGCGGCAAAACACCATTTCAATGGCAGCCACGGCAGGTTAAGACCGTCACGGCTATTTCCACACTGTAAACCCTGCCGAAGCGAAAACCGACCGGAAGCCGTTGACCATCACCGATGACCGACCATAAGCGCCCGTTTTCACCTTCCTTCATGTCTCGTGCCGCCCTCGTCGGTGTAAGCCTGCTGGTCACCCTTGCTGCGATGAATGTCGGGATAAAATGGTATGGGGCGCGGATTAGCCAGGCAGGCTATACAACCGAAACCGACGCGGTAGAGATCGTTATCGGCAATGATCGGCTAAGGCTCGCCAAGAATACGCTCCGCGCACCTGCCGAGCGTTTCGGCGGAGAGCGCGACCGCGTCGATCTTTTCCTGACCTGGCCCGATCTGAGGGGGTACGAGCAAGAGAATCGATCCCTGTTTGATGATCCCACGCAGGCGCCAAGGCTGATATTCATCCAGCTTTCGCGGAGCACCATGTCGGAGGATATGTCGGGTCGTTTCGGGCCGATTTACGCACGGCTGACGGAAGGCGAGCCGGTGCCGCTAAAGCACGGTCTTCTGCTTCACCGGCTGCGCACCGATTCCGGCTACGGTAAGGAGGTCATATTGACGGGCGAACGAAACGGTCAAAGCGCCTATGTGGTGCGCTGCCTTATGCCAGAGCCGCCGCAGCAGCCTACGGGCAGCGATTGCCAGCGCGATATTCGCGTCGGGCAGGACTTGAGCCTCTTCTATCGCTTCTCGTCTCTCCTGCTGCCGCAGTGGGACAAGGTGGATGCGTCCGTGAAAAACTATATCGAGCACCGCCTCGTAAAAGACGGAAATCCATGACACGGCACAGCACGGGCAACATGCGAAAAGTCGCATTTTATGGAAGTCGGATACCTTTCATAAACCACTTGGTAACGCCATACCGATAAAGTTTCGTCTCGGAGCATCGGGCGGGGCGTGTCCGAGCGGAACATAAATATGCGATTGAAGAGTTCAGCAGTGTTGAAAAGTCTATCTGGAGCACATTCGCGCAGAGCGGGTGCAACGCCTTTCGTGAGGTTTATTGCGCTAACCCTTGCTGCGGCGTTCATAACCGCAACATCCGTTCAGACTGCGAAGGCCGATCCGAAATATGCGGGCATCGTGATCGACGCCAAGACCGGCAAGGTTCTCTACGGTGAGGATCCGGATGGTCTGCGTTATCCGGCGTCGCTGACCAAGATGATGACGCTTTACCTTACGTTCGAAGCGCTCAGCGCCGGGCGTATCTCCCTTGATTCGAAGGTTCCGGTATCGGCCAATGCTGCCAAGGAACCTCCATCCAAGCTCGGCGTGCGCGCCGGCGGCAGCATCACCGTGGAGCAGGCCATCCTCGCACTCGTCACCCGCTCCGCCAACGACATGGCAACCGCGCTTGGCGAATACCTCGGCGGTTCCGAGGATCGTTTTGCCCGGATGATGACCGCAAAGGCCCGTGCACTCGGCATGACCCGCACGACCTATCGCAACGCCAACGGCCTGCCAAATACGGCGCAGATGACGACGGCGCGCGACCAGGCCCGTCTCGGCATCGCTCTTCGTCAGCATTTCCCGCAATATTACGGCTATTTCTCCACCCGTACCTTCAACTTCGGCAAGCAGGTTATCGGCAATCATAACCGCCTCGTCGGAACCGTGAAGGGCGTGGACGGCATCAAGACGGGTTACACCCGCGCAGCCGGCAGCAATCTTGCCACATCCGCCCAGCTCGATGGCCGGTCGATTGTGGCTGTTGTGCTTGGTGGACGGTCCAGTGCCGCCCGTGATGCCACGATGCGCAAGCTTGTGGCCACCTATCTGCCGCAAGCATCGCGCGGCGGCAACAGCAACCTCATTGCGCAGACCCGCTCCGCACCGGTCGAAGAGCCTGTTGCAGTTGCAGCAGCCGTTCCTTCCGTGGCCGTTGCTGCAACGGATGCCGGCCTGCCGCATGCGGGCCCGGTTCCGCAGACCCGTTACGAAGAAGCGCCCGTTAGCGCCTTTGCTGGTTCCGCTTCCAACCCGGCCGTCAAGGCCATGGAAGCCGCCACCTGGCAGAAGGGCAAGGACCCGATCGTTCGCGCACCGGCTGCTCCCGACCGCAATCTGATCACCAATTCGACCAAGGTCGACAATATCGTCACCGCATCGACGGCAGCATCTGCTTCCACAGCCCCTTCCGTCTCACCACGGGCGGAGGCGCCCCAGGGTGGCTGGGTGATCCAGATCGGCGCATCGCCGGACGAGAACTCCGCACGCGGCCTGTTGCAGAACGCACAGGAAAAAGGCGGCGCGGCCCTGCGCTCCGCAAAACCCTTCACGGTCGCCTATAGCAAGGACGGCTCCCAGATCTACCGCGCCCGTTTCGGCGGCTTCGACGGCCAGAACGCCGCGGTAAATGCATGCAATGCATTGAAAAAGAAAGGCGTCAGCTGCTGGGCGTCACTCCAGTAACAGACGTTTCCGTAGGCGGTGCTTCATTGTCGAAACATCGCCTGTCTCCTCGAATTGTGTAATGAGTAGCGAGGCTTTCCAAGATGGCAGTCAACGAGAATTATTCGGACATTGCGTCTGGCAACGGGCATGGCAGCCTTTCGGTTCTGCATCCCATTCACGAAGCGGCAATGCGTATAGCCGATCTCGGTCTTAATCGTTCCAAGGCAAAAACGCGCGATCTCGTGGCGCTGCTTCTGTCGCATGGCGCCCGTGCGTGGCGCTCGAACCAGCCGGAAGCAAACATTCACCTTCATGTCGCAAGCCGTTCGGGCCGTGCTCCAGTCCATATCCGGATCCGCTGAGAGAGATCGCGTCTTATCCATGCAACAAAAACCCCGCGGAGCCTGAGCGCCGCGGGGTTTTTCTTGACCGGTTACAGGGGATGGCGAGGCGGCTTACGCCTCGCTCTCCGGTGCCTCAGGTGCATCCGGCGGCGTGTCGGCTAGATCGTCGCCATTACCGGTTTCCACCTCATCGTCGCCCTCGGGCTCGTTGATGCGCTCTACCGAAACCACCTTCTCATCCTTGGCGGTCGAGAAGATCGTCACGCCCTTGGTGGCGCGGCTGGCAATGCGGATGCCGTTGACCGGCACGCGGATCAGCTGACCGCCATCCGAGACCAGCATGATCTGGTCGCCCTCTTCCACCGGGAAGGCGGCAACGAGTTCGCCGATTTCGTTGGTCTTTGCGGTATCGGTGGCGCGGATGCCCTTGCCGCCTCGGCCCGAGGTGCGGAAATCATACGAAGAAGACCGCTTGCCGAAGCCCTTCACGGAAACCGTCAGCACGAATTCTTCACGCGCCTTCAGTTCCTGATAGCGCTCTTCGCTGAGTTCGCCCTCTTCGGTCACGTCCTCGCCAACAAGTGCGATGTCTTCCTCATCGACACCGGCAGCGCGCCGCTCAGCGGCCGAGCGCTTGAGGTAGGCCGCACGCTCCCACGGTTCAGCTTCAACGTGCCCAACGATGGTCATGGAGATGATCCGGTCGCCTTCAGCCATGTTGATGCCGCGCACGCCGACCGAGTTGCGGCCGGCAAAGACGCGCACATCGTCCACGGGGAAGCGGATGCACTGGCCAAGCGCAGTCGTCAGCAACACGTCGTCACGATCGGTACAGGTTTCGACGGAGAGGATTTCGTCGCCCTCCTCGTCCAGCTTCATGGCGATCTTGCCGTTGCGGTTGACCTGTACGAAATCACCGAGCTTGTTACGGCGAACAGTGCCGCGCGTCGTCGAGAACATCACGTCGAGCGTTTCCCAGGTCGTTTCGTCCTCGGGCAACGGCATGATGGTGGTGATGCGCTCACCAGGTTCCAGTGGCAGCATGTTGATAAGGGCCTTGCCCTTCGACTGCGGTGTGCCGATCGGCAGACGCCAGACCTTTTCCTTGTAGACGATCCCACGCGAGGAGAAGAAAAGGACAGGCGTATGGGTATTGGCAACGAACAGACGGTTGACGAAATCTTCGTCGCGCGTTGCCATGCCGGAGCGCCCTTTGCCGCCACGACGCTGTGCACGATAGGTCGTCAGCGGCACGCGCTTGATGTAACCGAGATGCGAAACGGTGACGACCATGTCTTCGCGGGCGATGAGGTCTTCATCGTCCATATCAGGACCGCCTTCGACGATCTCGGAGCGACGCGGCGTACCGAACTCGTCACGAACGGCGGTCAACTCATCCTTGACGATCTGCATGATGCGCAGGCGCGATGACAGGATTTCCAGATACTCGCTGATCTCAGCGCCGATCTTGTTCAGCTCGTCGCCAATTTCATCGCGGCCGAGCGCCGTAAGACGTGCGAGGCGCAATTCGAGAATGGCGCGGGCCTGTTCCTCGGAAAGGTTGTAAGTCCCGTCTTCGTTGATGCGGTGGCGCGGGTCATCGATGAGGCGGATCAGGCTTTCCACATCCTGTGCAGGCCAGCGACGCGTCATCAGTTCTTCTCGGGCCGACGCCGGATCGGGAGCATGGCGGATGACGCGGATGACCTCATCGATATTGGCGACGGAAATCGCCAGACCGACCAACACATGCGCGCGCTCACGCGCCTTGCGCAGCAGGTATTTCGTGCGACGGCTGACGACGTCTTCGCGGAAGGAGACAAAAGCACGCAACATGTCGAGCAGCGTCATCTGCTCGGGCTTGCCGCCGTTAAGCGCCACCATGTTGCAGCCAAACGAGGTCTGCAACGGCGTGTAGCGGTAAAGCTGGTTCAGGATGACATCCGCATTGGCGTCGCGCTTGAGTTCGATGACGACGCGGTAACCCTGGCGGTCGGATTCGTCGCGCAGGTCGGAAATGCCCTCGATGCGCTTTTCCTTGACCAGTTCAGCCATTTTTTCGATCATCGACGCCTTGTTCACCTGATAGGGAACTTCGGTGATGATGATCTGCTCGCGGTCGCCACGCATCGGCTCGATCGTGGCGCGGCCACGCATGATGACCGAGCCGCGGCCCGTCTCGTAGGCCGAGCGGATGCCGGAACGGCCCATGATCAGCGCACCGGTCGGAAAATCCGGGCCAGGAATGATCTGCATCAGTTCCGGCAACTCGATCGCAGGATTGTCGATCAGGGCGATACAGCCGTCGATAACTTCGGACAGGTTGTGCGGCGGGATGTTCGTCGCCATACCGACCGCGATGCCGCCTGCCCCGTTGACCAGCAGGTTTGGGAACTTGGCCGGAATGACCACGGGCTCCTGCAGCGTGCCGTCATAGTTGTCGCGGAAATCGACCGTTTCCTTGTCGAGATCATCAAGCAGCGCATGCGCGGCCTTATCGAGACGGCATTCGGTGTAACGTTCGGCCGCCGGCGGATCGCCGTCGATGGAGCCGAAGTTGCCCTGCCCGTCGATCAGCGGCAGGCGCAGCGACCAATCCTGCGCCATACGCGCCAGCGCATCATAAATCGCCGAATTGCCGTGCGGATGGAATTTACCCATCACGTCACCGGTGACGCGAGCGCATTTGACGTATTTCTTGTTCCAGTCGATGCCGAGTTCGGACATGCCGTAAAGGATACGGCGATGAACCGGCTTCAGGCCGTCTCGCACATCGGGAAGCGCGCGGGACACGATGACGCTCATGGCGTAATCGAGATACGACCGCTGCATTTCCTCCATGATGGAAATCGGTTCAATGCCTGGCGGAAGCTTTCCGCCGCCGGGGGGGCTCTGGTCAGTCAAAACGGATCACATTCTCTGTTAAGAATCGGATGGATTTTTATAGCGGAAACAGGAAGGTTAAGCCAATTTCCCGGCAAGTTTTGAACAGGCTTTTGCGTCATTTGCAAGACAAACGCCGGTTTTCGCGATTTCACCGCCCAAATGCGCGGCCGTCCCTTTTAAAGTGCGGGCGAGTTGCGTAGGGTCCGGCATAAAAACAAGACAGCGGGGAAAAAATGGCCAGCAGCGAAACCCTCATCAATGCGCTCACCACACTTCTGGTGACGCTCGATCCGCCGGGCCTCGCCCCCGTTTTCCTGGCGCTTACGACAGGCATGAACCGCAGCCAGCGCAGCCAGGTAGCGTTGCGCGGCTCCATCATCGCTTTCGGCATCCTTGCGGTCTTCGCTGTCTTCGGGCTTGCGATCCTCAATCTGCTCGGCATTTCGCTCGGCTCCTTCCGCATCGCCGGCGGCCTTCTGCTGTTCTGGATCGCCTTCGAGATGATTTTTGAAAAGCGTCAGGAAAGGAAGGAAAAGACGTCCGAAATAGCCATCACCAAGGATCATCTGCATAATCTTGCGGTCTTTCCGCTGGCACTCCCGTTGATTGCCGGACCGGGCGCCATCTCCGCGACTGTGCTGCTTGCGGGCTCGATGAACACGACCTTTGAGATGGTGGTACTCATCCTGATCCTCGCCTTCGCCATGGGCCTCGTTTACGCCGCACTGATCGTGGCGGAACGCATGGACCGGTTTCTCGGCAATACGGGCCGCGCGATCCTCACGCGACTTCTTGGCGTGCTGCTGGCGGCGCTGTCGGTGCAATTCGTGGTCGACGGGATCAAATCCGCCTTTGCGTTCTGATTTGTCGCCCACTGGGATGGGCGCATCATAATTCCCATCGATATCAAGGAGAGAAAAAATCCTGCCTTTAAATCCGGCCGTCGCTTCGTTTAAAGACAGGTAACGTTTCCGGATTCGAAAGTTCTTCTCATGCGTTCAATGCTGCGCCGCCTCATCCCGGATGCCGCACCTGTCAGCAACAGGGAAAGGCTACGCTCTGCAATAGGCGCCTTCGTCGGCATTCTCCTCACCGGCCTTCTGGGAAGCCTCGCCCTGCGTTTCGATCCTACCTTGCCCGCCATGATCGCACCGATGGGCGCGTCTGCCGTGCTTCTGTTCGCGGTGCCCTCGAGCCCGCTGGCGCAACCCTGGTCGATCCTGTGCGGCAATCTGATCTCGGCTTTCGTCGGCGTAACCGTGGCGCTGCTGGTGCCTGATCCATTCTTCGCCAGCGCTCTCGCCATCAGCCTTGCGATTGCCGCGATGATGGCGCTGCGCTGCCTGCATCCGCCAAGCGGTGCCGTCGCTCTCACCGCCGTCCTCGGCGGCCCTGCCGTCCACACTCTCGGCTATGGTTTCCTGCTCTGGCCCGTTGCCGGAAACTCGCTCATCCTTCTCGCTTTGGCGCTCGTCTATAACAATGCGACCGGCCGCGCCTATCCCCATGGTCTCAAGCTTGGCAAAGCGGCGCACGGCACCACGGATCCCACGCCCATTCAGAAAATCGGCTTTTCCTCAACCGATCTTGATGAGGTTCTGAAAGAATATGACGAGGTCCTCGATATCGACCGCGATGCGCTGGAGACCATCCTGCGCAAGACTGAACTGCGCTCCTACCGCCGCCGCGCGCTGCATCTCGATTGTGCGAGCGTCATGTCACGGGATGTCATCGGCGTCGCACCCGATGACAGCCTTCGCCACGCCCAGGCACTGATGCACAGCCACCACTTCAAGGCGCTGCCGGTCACCAACGACAAAGCAGAAATCATCGGTATCGTCACCCAGACGGACTTCCTGGAAAAGGCCAGCTGGAGAAATGGTCGTCCCGCCATCGGCTTCCTCCAGCGCCTGCGCCTCATCCTGTCAGGCGCAAGTGCGCCGAACGACACGGTGAAGGACATCATGACCTCGCCTGTTAAAACCGTACGGCCGGAAACGCCCATCGAGGAAGCCATCATCCGTTTCGCGGAAGAAGGGTTGCACTATCTGCCCGTGGCGGACGCCCGCGGCAAGATGGTCGGCATCGTGTCGCAATCCGATGTCATGGTCGCGATGTTGGCGGACAAGGTGGCGGCTTAGTTTGGCCTCACCAGGCACTTACGCCGAAAAGGAGACCGACAAAGATGGATGTCAGCGTCTTGCTTTCAGGAGACGCTGCCACAACGTACCACCAAAGAACCGTCCCAGCACAACGAAATAGGCTATCATCAGGCCAAAGGCGACAAAAGCAGGCGTACCGTTCAGGGAAAACCCCTCCGGTGTTCGCCCGCCCGCAACCGTTGCGACAAGAAATCCCGCCGCAAAAAATGCTGTCCAGAAATCAAGGAAAAAAGCGAGAATAATCCGCCAGGTGGCAGGCTGCCTCTTTTGTAGACTATCGCCAGCCATAGCGACCTCCTGATCCATATTTCATGATCTTGCGGGGATCAGAACGGAATATCGTCGTCCATATCGTTGGAGAAGCCGCCCGAAGGCTGGCTGCTGCCGCGGGAAGAACCGCCGCGAGAAGAGGAATGCTGGTCGTAACCGCCGCCGTAACCCGAGCCGCCGCCACTGCCGTAATCGTTGCCGCCACCGAAGTCGCCGCCGCCACTGCGGCCGCTGCCTTCGCCGCGACCATCGAGCATGGTCAGCGTCGAGTTGAAGCCCTGAAGAACCACTTCCGTGGAATAACGGTCGTTACCGGTCTGGTCCTGCCATTTGCGGGTCTGCAACTGACCTTCGATGTAGAGCTTTGCGCCCTTCTTGACGTATTGCTCGACGACTTTGCACAGGCCTTCGTTGAACACCACCACCGTGTGCCACTCGGTCTTTTCCTTGCGCTCACCGCTGTTGCGGTCGCGCCAGGTTTCCGACGTAGCAATACGCAGATTGGCGATCGGGCGGCCATCCTGCGTGCGGCGGATTTCGGGATCGGCGCCCACGTTTCCGATCAGAATTACCTTGTTTACGCTACCAGCCATCTCGTCATCCTGTCCGCCGGCCTTCATGACCGGCAATTGCATTTCAAAAAAATCGCCACACAATAGCCGCCACGGCCCGCAAAGGGCACCGCAAGCATGGAACTATCCACAACGAATAATCTTAAGCTGCGGTAGCGGAGATTGTCGCTTGCAATTCGTTCCTTTTTTGTTCTATTGAATCGCAGATTTCGAGTCAAGCTTTCCGAAAAGCTTCGGCCGATTGGGATTAGACCTCGACACATCCGGCTGCGTCACTACATAAGGACACGCCGCCCTCAAGCTTTCTATTTGTCCGAGCCTTGTCATGAGTGAACTGAAGACGATTTCCATCCGTGGCGCCCGCGAGCATAACCTCAAGGGCATCGATCTGGATTTGCCACGCAACAAGCTGATCGTCATGACCGGCCTTTCCGGCTCGGGCAAGTCGTCGCTTGCTTTCGATACCATCTATGCCGAGGGCCAGCGCCGTTATGTCGAGAGCCTTTCGGCCTATGCGCGCCAGTTCCTGGAGATGATGCAGAAGCCCGACGTTGACCAGATCGACGGTCTGTCGCCGGCGATCTCCATCGAGCAGAAGACCACCTCGCGTAACCCGCGCTCGACGGTGGGTACGGTCACCGAGATCTACGACTACATGCGCCTGCTCTTTGCGCGCGTCGGTGTGCCCTATTCGCCGGCAACGGGCCTGCCGATCGAAAGCCAGACGGTCAGCCAGATGGTCGACCGCATCCTCGCTTTCGACGAAGGCACGCGTCTTTATATCCTCGCCCCGATCGTGCGCGGCCGCAAGGGCGAGTACAAGAAGGAACTTGCCGAGCTGATGAAGAAGGGCTTCCAGCGCGTCAAGGTGGACGGCCAGTTCTACGAGATCGCCGACGTTCCAGCCCTCGACAAGAAATACAAGCACGACATCGACGTGGTGGTTGACCGTGCTGTTGTGCGCCCGGATATGGCCGCACGTCTTGCTGACAGTCTTGAGACCTGCTTGAAGCTCGCGGACGGCCTGGCGATCGCCGAATTCGCCGACAAACCGCTGCCCGCAGAAGAAACCGCCGCCGGTGGTTCCGCCAATAAATCTCTCAATGAGACCCACGAGCGCGTGCTGTTTTCGGAAAAATTCGCATGCCCCGTTTCCGGCTTCACCATTCCGGAAATCGAACCGCGGCTGTTTTCCTTCAACAATCCCTTCGGCGCCTGCCCCAGCTGCGATGGCCTCGGCTCGCAGCAGAAGGTGGATGAAAACCTGATCGTGCCGGAGCCAGCCCGTACGCTGCGCGATGGCGCGATTGCACCATGGGCGAAGTCTTCCTCGCCCTATTATAACCAGACTCTGGAAGCACTCGGTAAAGCTTTCGGCTTCAAGCTGTCGAGCAAGTGGTCCGATCTCTCCAGGGAGGCGCAGCACGCCATCCTGCAGGGCACGGATGACAAGATCGAGTTCAATTATCAGGACGGCGCCCGCTCCTACAAGACGGTGAAGAACTTTGAAGGCATCGTGCCTAATCTGGAGCGTCGCTGGAAAGAGACCGACAGCGCCTGGGCGCGCGAGGAAATCGAGCGTTACATGTCGGCGGCCCCCTGCCCGGCCTGCGCCGGATTTCGCCTGAAACCGGAAGCGCTCGCCGTCAAGATCAACATGCTCCATATCGGTGAAGTCACCGAAATGTCGATCCGCACCGCGCGCGACTGGTTCGAGGTGCTGCCGGAAAGCCTGAACGCCAAGCAGAATGAAATCGCCGTCCGTATCCTCAAGGAAATCCGCGAGCGCCTGCGCTTCCTCAACGATGTCGGGCTGGATTATCTCAGCCTGTCGCGCAATTCCGGCACGCTCTCTGGCGGCGAGAGCCAGCGCATCCGTCTTGCATCGCAGATCGGCTCGGGCCTCACCGGCGTTCTCTATGTCCTTGACGAGCCCTCGATCGGTCTCCATCAGCGCGACAATGCCCGCTTGCTTGATACGCTCAAACATCTGCGCGATATCGGCAATACGGTGATTGTGGTCGAACATGACGAGGATGCCATTTTGACGGCGGACTATGTGGTCGATATCGGCCCGGCCGCCGGCATCCACGGCGGTCAGGTCATCGCCGAAGGTACGCCGCAGGAGGTGATGGCCAACCCGAAATCACTGACCGGCAAATATCTCTCCGGCGAACTCGGCGTCGCGGTTCCCGCGCAGCGCCGCAAACCCAAGAAGGGCCGCGAGATCAAGGTTGTCGGCGCACGCGGCAATAATCTGAAGAATGTCACTGCTGCGGTGCCTTTGGGTGTCTTTACCGCCGTAACCGGCGTTTCGGGCGGCGGCAAATCCACCTTCCTGATCGAAACGCTCTATAAATCGGCAGCGCGGCGGGTCATGGGTGCGCGGGAAATCCCGGCGGAACATGACCGTATCGATGGTTTCGAATTCATCGACAAGGTGATCGATATCGATCAGTCACCCATTGGCCGGACGCCGCGCTCGAACCCCGCCACCTATACCGGCGCTTTTACGCCGATCCGCGACTGGTTTGCGGGCCTGCCGGAAGCGAAGGCGCGTGGTTACGCACCCGGCCGCTTCTCCTTCAACGTCAAGGGTGGCCGTTGCGAAGCCTGCCAGGGCGACGGTGTCATCAAGATCGAAATGCACTTCCTGCCTGATGTCTATGTCACCTGCGATGTCTGCCACGGCAAGCGCTATAACCGCGAAACGCTTGACGTCACCTTCAAGGGCAAATCCATCGCCGACGTTCTGGATATGACGGTTGAAGAAGGCGTGGAATTCTTCGCCGCCGTGCCGGCCGTCCGCGACAAGCTGCAATCGCTCTTCGATGTTGGTCTTGGTTACATCAAGGTCGGCCAGCAGGCCAATACGCTTTCCGGCGGCGAAGCGCAGCGCGTCAAGCTTGCCAAGGAACTGTCGAAGCGCTCCACGGGCCGCACGCTCTACATACTCGACGAGCCGACGACCGGCCTGCACTTCCACGACGTCAACAAGCTGCTCGAGATGCTGCATGCGCTGGTGGAACAGGGCAATTCCGTGGTCGTGATCGAACATAATCTCGAAGTCATCAAGACGGCCGACTGGATCATCGATATCGGCCCCGAAGGCGGCACGGGCGGCGGCGAAGTGGTGGCAACCGGCACGCCGGAAGACATCGTCAAGGTCGAGCGCTCCTATACCGGTCACTTCCTGAAAGAGCTTCTGGAGAGGCGACCGGCTGGAAAACAGCAAGCCGCGGAGTAGTTTCGGAGATTAACGACGGGTGTGCCCAAGCGGCGCCCCGTCATCCTCGCCTTTGAGGCGGGGATCCATTGGTCAAGACACCGCCGTCGCCGAAGGCCTGTGAAAGAATTGGGTGAACGGCGCGGAAGCGGCACGGGATTTGGGAGGAACAACAGATGTCGACGTCAGGGACTATCCGCACCGGTATCGGCGGCTGGACCTTCGAGCCGTGGGAAGGAACTTTCTACCCGGAAAAACTGCCGAAAAAGCGCCAGTTGGAGCACGCAAGCCGGCATTTGACGGCGATTGAAGTCAACGGCACCTATTACAGCAGCCAGAAGCCGGATACCTTCGCCAAATGGGCATCCGAGGTGCCGGAGGATTTCGTCTTTTCACTGAAAGCCAGCCGCTACGTCACCAACCGCAAGGTTCTGGCCGAAGCGGGCGAGTCCATGACGAAGTTCCTGACGCAGGGTCTGACGGAACTGGGATCGCATCTCGGCCCGATCCTCTGGCAATTCGCGCCGACGAAGAAATTCGACGCCGACGATTTCGGCGCGTTTCTGGCGCTGCTGCCGGAAAAACAGGACGGCATTTCCCTGCGGCATGTGGTCGAGGTGCGCAATGAGACGTTCCAGGTGCCGGAATTCATCGAGCTTCTCGCCAGACACAAGGTCGCGGTCGTCTGCGCCGATCATCACGAGTATCCGATGCTGCCTGACGTCACGGCCGATTTCGTCTATTGCCGCCTACAGAAGGGCGAGGACGATATCAAGACCTGCTATCCGAAAGCCGGGATCAATGACTGGGCAAAACGCGTCAAGACCTACGCGGGAGGCGGCGTTCCTGACGATCTGCCGCTGATAGCGCACGAGCGGAAGGTTGAAAAGACACCGCGCGACGTCTTCGCTTTCTTCATCACCGGCGGCAAGGTTAATGCGCCCACTGGTGCGCAGGAACTGCAAAAAGCCGTCTGAGCCGCCTGAGCCCTCTCAGCCCGCCAGTTCTTTCATCGGGTTAAAATCGATGGCGGCAAAAGCTGCCTCGATCACCTCAGGCCCGGCTCCAGGTCGGGTGGCGTCGCTGGAGAGTATCTGCCGAAACCGCCGGGCGCCCGGCATGCCCTGAAACAGGCCGACCATGTGGCGGGTGACGTGATTGAGACGTCCACCTGCGGCGATGTAATCAGCAGCGTAAGCCATCATCGCGTCCCGCAGCGCCATCCAGTCATAGGGGTGGGCTTGCCCGCCATAGATGCGGTGATCGACATCGGCAAGGATCGAGGTGTTGTGATAGGCGGCGCGGCCGAGCATCACGCCGTCCATGTATTTCAGGTGCTCGCCCGCCTGATCGAGATCGGCAATGCCGCCATTGATGCCGATGAAGACGCCAGGATTTTCCCGTTTCATGCGATAGACGAGTTCATAGTCGAGCGGCGGAACCTCGCGGTTCTCCTTCGGCGACAGACCCTGTAGCCAGGCTTTGCGGGCATGGACCCATACGGCATCCGCGCCGGCAGCAACGACCCTTGCCAGAAAATCCGGCAAAACCGTTTCGGGCTCCTGGTCATCGACCCCGATGCGGCATTTGACTGTGACTGGCACCTCAGCGACCGCCTTCATGGCGGAGACACATTTTGCAACGAGGTCGGGCTCGCGCATCAGGCAGGCGCCAAAGGTACCCGATTGCACGCGGTCCGAAGGGCAGCCGACATTGAGATTGATTTCATCGTAACCGTAGCCGCTGGCGATCCGCACCGCCTCGGAAAGCTTGACGGGGTCAGACCCGCCGAGCTGAAGGGCCACGGGATGTTCCTGCGGGTGATAACCGAGCAACCGCTCGCGCTGGCCGTGGATAATGGCATCGGCGACGATCATTTCGGTGAACAGCAGGGCGCGCTTCGACAATTGCCGGTGCAGAAACCTGCACCTCGTATCGGTCCAATCGATCATGGGTGCAACGGCAAAGATTTTTTCGCCGCTGGCAAGCGCTTTTCTGTACATGGGTAAACCTCTTTGCGCCGGCTTCTACAACAAAGGACCGTAAAAAGCCAGTTTTGCAGGCGAGATCATTTTGAACTGGAAATCGCCCCGGAATCGCGGGACAAGACTTGCAGCTTCAAGAGACGACAGGAAATCCCCATGGCCGCCACCGTCATCCCCGCTCCGAAACCCGTTCTGCTGCCCGTCGCAGGCACGGAGGAGATGTTCCCCGTGCGGCGGGTCTATTGCGTTGGCCGCAACTACGCCGACCACGCCATCGAAATGGGACACGACCCGTCGCGCGAGCCGCCTTTTTATTTCCAGAAGAACCCGGACAATCTGCTTCCCGCTGGAAATGACTTCCCCTACCCTCCGCTCTCTTCCAATGTCCATTACGAGGTGGAGTGTGTCGTGGTTCTGAAGAGCGGCGGCGCGGATATCCCGGCGTCCGAGGCGCTGAACCATGTATGGGGTTATGCCGTCGGCATCGACATGACACGCCGCGACCTCCAGGACGGGCTGAAGAAGATGGGCCGCTCCTGGGAAGGCGCGAAAGCTTTTGAATATTCCGCTCCGATCTCGGCCATCGTTCCGGCAGAAAAAATCGGCCATCCCTCAACCGGCGCGATCTGGCTCGATGTCAACGGCGAACGCAAGCAGACGGGCGATCTCGCGCAGATGATCTGGAAAGTGCCGGAAGTGATTGCCGAGCTTTCCAAGCTGTTCACCCTTGCTGCCGGCGACGTAATCATGACCGGAACGCCAGCTGGCGTCGGCCCGATCGTGCGCGGTGACAGGATCGAGTGCGGCGTCGATGGCGTCGGCACGCTCTCGGTCAAAATTGCCTGATCGGCAGGAAACGCAACGGAAGGACACCGCCATGCCGCTCTACCGCCTCGCCGACCGGGTACCGCAGACCCCTGCCCCGGATCGTTACTGGATCGCACCCGATGCCAATGTCATCGGCGCCGTCACACTCGGTGAGGACGTCGGCATCTGGTTTGGTGCAACGCTGCGCGGCGATAACGAACCGATCAGCGTCGGGCGCGGCACCAACATCCAGGAAGGTGTGATGGTGCATAGCGACCCCGGCTATGCCGCCACGATCGGCGATATGTGCACCATCGGTCATCACGCCATCGTCCATGGCTGTACCATCGGCGATAATTCGTTGATCGGCATGGGCGCGACGATCCTCAACGGCGCAAAGATTGGCCGCAATTGTCTCGTCGGCGCCAACGCGCTGGTGACCGAAGGCAAGGAGTTTCCGGATAATTCCCTGATCGTCGGCTCACCCGCGCGCGCTATCCGCACGCTGGATGACGATGCCGTGGCGAGCCTTCGTCGTTCGGCGGAAAAATATATCGAAAACTGGAAACGTTTTTCGAAGGATCTGGCGATCATCGAAAAATGATCGACGGCGGACAACATGCCCGCCCCTTAGAATTGCCGTTATGCCGCGCAGGCAGCGCAGAGGCCGCGTATTTCAATGGTGGTTTTTTCCGCCTTGAACTTACTATCCTTCACCCAGCGCTCGAGGCGATGGTCGATCTCGTGATCGTGGAATTCCGTCACCTGCCCGCAGGATTCGCAGATTGCGAAGGCCACCGTTCCATGGTGTTGCGAGCAGCACTCCGCCTGCGTGTGAGTGCAGGCGACAAAAGCGTTGAGGCTTTCCAGCCGGTGGACGAGACCGAACTCCACCAGTTTTTCCAATGCCCGGTAGACCTGGAGCGGCGCGCGGAAACCGTCATCCCGCAGCTTGTCGAGGATCATGTAGGCGCTGAGCGGCTGTTGCGCATTTGAAAGCGCGTTCATGACCAGCGACTGGTTCTTGGTGAGATTCTGCTGGGTCTGCGCATTCATGGCTTGCCTCCTTCATCCGCGGAGCGGGAAAAACCCGGCGCCGGCAACAGGCTTATAACGAACAAAATCACCGCGGCAACCACGATGGATGGCCCGGATGGCGTGTCATAGGTCAGCGAGCCGAACAGGCCGCCGACAACCGCCACCGCACCGATCAGCGAGGCCACCACCGCCATCACCTCCGGCGTGCTGGAAAAACGCCGCGCTGTCGCGGCCGGAATGATCAGCAGCGAGGTGATGAGCATGATGCCGACAACCTTCATCGCAATCGCGATAACGAGCGCCATCAGCAGCGTGAAGATCAGTTTCGACCGTTCCGGGTTCAGCCCCTCGGCTTCCGCCAGCTCCGTATTAACGGTCGAGGCAAGCAGCGACCGCCACAGGAACACCATGGAGACAATGACAATCAGTCCGCCGCCCCAGATCAGTCCGATATCACTGCGGGTGACGGCGAGAATATCGCCGAACAGGAACGAGACGAGATCGATGCGGACCCAGCTCATGAAGGCGACGATGACAAGACCGATCGCCAAGGCGGAGTGGGACAGGATGCCCAGCAGCGCGTCGGCGGAAAGAGCCTGCCGTCTTTGCAGGAAAATCAAAAGAAGCGACACGGCCGACGCGACCAGAAACACGCTGACAATGAGATTGAGCTGCAGCAGCAGAGACAGGGCAACGCCCAGAAGCGCCGAATGGGCCATGGTATCCCCGAAATAGGCCATACGCCGCCAGACGACGAAGCAGCCGAGCGGACCGGCGGTCAACGCAACACCGATGCCGGCGACCATGGCGCGCACGAAAAAATCGTCAAACATGGCGATCTCCCTGGCGCGAGTTCTCGCGGGCGTCGTCGCCATGTTCATGGCCGCAGCCGCATTCGTCAGGGTCATCGTGGTGGTGCCGTTGGTCATGACGATCATGCGCGTGGTCATGATGTGGATCATGCGCGTGATGATGCCCGTCCTCAGGGTGGCAATGGTCCGTCACCGTGCCATCCGCATGTTGCACCCGTCCGTCGGGCAGATGGGTGTGATCATGATGGTGACTGTAAATGGCAAGCCCCTTCGCAGCCGCGCCACCGAAGAGGCGCATATATTCCGGGCTCTGGCTTACCGCCTGTGGCGTGCCACGGCAGCAGACATGGCCGTTGAGGCAGATGACCGTATCGGTTTCCGCCATCACCACATGCAGATCATGCGAGATTAACAGAATTCCGCAATTACTTGAATTTCTGATATTTTTTATCAGATCATAAAGCGCGATCTCGCCGGAGAAATCGACGCCTTGAACGGGTTCGTCAAGAACAAGGAGGTCGGGCTTGCGGGCAATGGCGCGCGCTAGAAGCGCCCGCTGGAACTCCCCACCGGACAGATGCTGCACCTCGGCATTGGCAAGATGCGCGATGCCGGTCGCATTTAGGGCGGCATCGATGTCGCGGGCGGCGAGCGGCCCTGTCAGTGTCATCAGTCGGCGCACTGAAAGCGGCATTGTCCAGTCGACCGAAAGCTTCTGCGGCACATATCCCACTTTAAGACCAGCCGTGCGGGTAACCACCCCCTCGGTTGGTTTGACGACACCGATCGCCATTTTCGCGCTCGTGGATTTGCCGGATCCGTTCGGCCCGATCAGCGTGACGATCTCGCCTTTGCTGACGGAAAACTCCACGCCGCGCACCAGCCAGCGGCCGCTGCGCTGCACGCCGGCATTGGCAAGGGAAACCAGAATGTCGTTGCCCACAGAGGCGGAATGAAGCATGGGATTGTCCGTTCGACGATATTGCCTACCGCTATCGCATACGTTATAGAGTTACGCAATAAATGTAATAACATAACTATATTGGTTCAAGTGGAGTGCATTGCATGAAATCGTTCCTGATCCCGCTCATGGCATCCGCGGCCATTGCAGCCGCGGCCTCCGACGCCACTGCCGCACCCGATGTCGTGGTCTCGATCAAGCCGGTCCACTCCCTCGTTGCAGCCATCATGAAAGGTGTCGGGGAGCCACAGCTGATCGTTGATGGTGCGGCCTCTCCCCATACCTATAATCTGCGGCCGTCCAATGCACGCAAGCTTGAAAAAGCGGATGTGGTCTTCTGGATCGGGCCCGGGCTGGAGGCGTTCCTCGAAAAGCCGCTGGATGCGCTTGCCAGCAAAGCGACCGTGGTGGAACTGGAAGATGCCAAAGGATTGGAGAAATTGCCTTTCCGCGTGGGCGGTCCCTTCGAAGCCCATGACGATGGCGACGAAGCCCACGATGCGCATGACGCACACGCCGAAGCAGGCGGCGCGCACGATCATGGGCACGACCATGGCGACGGCCATGAAGATCATGACCACGGCGCGTACGACACGCATCTCTGGCTGGACCCCGCCAATGCCAAGGCCATGGCGCAGGAAATCGAAACCGCGCTGATCGCGGCCGACGCCGGCAATGCCGCGACCTATCAGGCCAATACGAAAAAGCTGATTGATGATCTCGATACGCTTGACGCCGAACTCAAGGAAACGATTCAGCCGGTGAAGGACAAGCCGTTCATCGTCTTCCACGACGCCTACCAATATTTCGAGCACCGCTACGGCGTAAAAACGGTCGGATCGATCACCGTCAGCCCGGAAACCCTGCCCGGCGCCGACCGTGTGAAGCAGATGCAGGAGAAAGTCCGTCAACTCGGCGCAACCTGCGTTTTTGCCGAACCGCAATTCGAGCCGAAGCTGATTTCAGTCATCACCGAGGGCACTGCGGCAAAATCAGGAACGCTCGATCCCGAGGCGGCGACGCTGGAGCCTGGCCCCGACCTCTACTTCAAACTGATGCGTGGCATCGCCGCATCACTGAAGGGTTGCCTGTCCTGACAGGCATTCCCGACGCCTCCGGAGCAAGTAAGTGAGCGGAGCGCTTCAATCCCTATGGCTTTGGCGCCATTGAAGACCATTCCGGCCGGGCAACGCTCTGAAGCGTTTCAGGCATTGCGCCATTGATGCGGGCGAGCAGGGCTTTTGCAAGTTCCCTGCCCGCGAGCTTGATGTCTTCATTGACAGTGTGAATCTGCGGCTTGATCCAGTTCAGGAATTCGGCCGACTGTTTGGAGACGATATCAACGTCCTCGCCGATCTTCACACCCGCGGCCTCGAAACCGGCCACCAGCGCGAAGGTGCTGCTTCCGCTGATCGAGACGATACCATCCGGACGGTCGTCGGATAACATCAGCTTCTGGCCAAAATCGCGGATTTTCTCCAGCGGCGTTTCGCTGGTGATGGCATCGAAAGAGAACTCGGTCAGACCGAAATCCCTGATGGCGCGATTGAAGCCCCTGCGGGCATGGTCATGGAACGAAAAGCGCGATGGCGGAACGATCACCGCTAGCCTTTTGCGGCCGCATTGCGCCAGCCGCTCAACCGCCTCATAGGCGTAGGTCTCGTTGTCGAAATCGTGAAAGGCGTGGTCGATGCCCATATCCGACCGACCATGCGTCACGAATGGCATATTACGCTCGGTCATGAGCCGGACGCGCGGATCGTTCGGCTCGATCTTCGAGATGATCACCCCATCCGCCGAGCCGGTATCAAGGATGTAGCGGATCGGCGCCATGGAATCCTTGGCATGGATGTGGGGTGTAACGACGAGATGATATTGCGTCGAGGAAAGAACCTCTGTGATGCCGAACACCATCTGGCTGGTGAACCCCATCAGCTCTTCATCGACGCTAAGAACAAGGGCGATCACATTGGTCTTGCCCGTGCGCAGGCGCACGCCGGCGCGGTTTGGCTGGTATCCGATCTGGCGGGCGATGAGCCGGACGCGCTCTTTGGTTTCAGCGCCAATGTCGGGCGCATCCTTCAGCGCGCGGGAAACCGTGGTGATGCCGAGACCGGTCATATAGGCGATCGTTTTCAAGGTTGGACGCTCGCCCGTCGTCGCGGATGTGTCGTCCCTGCCGGATTTGCCAGTATCGTTCATGTCATGTCGCCGCGCTTTAGAGAACAGTAATCATAGATAGGTTTTGCGCGGTTGCAAAGGCAAAGCTCCGCGCTCGAAGTCTCGCCGAACCCATTGCACCCACCGAACCGTCTAAAACGATACAGTCATGGGGAAAATTCTCGCACTTCCTGCTCATAGACAGCCTTACATCCGAGGAATGGCGGACACGCTATCTGAGAATATAGATAAGAAAAATATGCTATCGTATTGATATAAAACCTTATGAGGAGAAACCGTTCAAAACGGTAGCCTGAAACTTTGGGCACATTAAGGTGTTTTTGATGCGCTCAGAGGAATGACGGGGCGATTGTTTTACGGTAACGTTACCGATGGGAGGAAATCGCAAAGCCGGATTAACGTTCGGCGACCGAGTTGCGAACAGTTGTTCCCCCAGATTCTGACACAAGCCTGCACCATAATGCCGGCCATTCTTCGTTGAGTGATGCAACCAGGGTTCGATCATGTTTTCTTCTTCCTCGCCTGAAACCGTCATCGATCTGGCCGGGCTCTGGCGCCTGACCTCGGCGGAAGGAGATCATGCCGCTGAGCTTTCCGTTCCCGGAGATGTCCACACCGCACTGAAGAACGCAGGCATCATCCCCGACCCCTATCACGGCGCCAACGAAAAGCTCGTGCAATGGGTGGCCGAGAGAGACTGGATGATCGAGCGTACGTTCATTCTCGATGAGGCGGATGCAAGCTGGTATCTGGATATCGAGTACCTGGACACGGTCGCCATCGTCTTCGTCAATGATGTACCCGTGTTGACGGCGGATAATTGCTTCCGCCGCTACAGGCCGGATGTCTCGCGCGCGCTCCGGCCGGGCGAGAACACCATCCGCGTCCATTTCCATTCCAATATCGCCGCCGGCAGAGAGCGGCAGGCGCGGCAACCATTTTACATTCCCTATCATCCGGGAAACTCGCCGATCGCCAATGGGAACATGCTGCGCAAGCCGCAATGCCATTTCGGCTGGGACTGGAACATCGCCATCGCCCCCTTCGGCCTCTACGGCAAAATCCTGCTGAAGCGGCTCGACACGGCACGGGTCGAACATATCGTGACGTCGCAGCACTATGTGGAAGGCGGCGTCGAGTTGCATGTGGCCGTGACACTCTTTACCGATGGACCGGCAAGCCTGCCAGTCTACCTGTCCCTCAATGACGAAAGGCTGAGGCTTGATTGCGGCGTTGGCGCCGGCGAAACGGTGGTGCGGCACGTCTTCTTTGTCGAGAACCCCGAACTCTGGTGGCCGGCAGGCAGTGGCGAGCAGAGGCTCTACCGGCTGACGGTAGAATTGCCCGACGAGACCGTCACCCGTCAGATCGGCTTCAGAACCATCGAGCTTCTGACCGATAAGGATGAGGCCGGCAGCCGCTTCGCCTTCCGTATCAATGGCCGCGAGATTTTCTGCCGTGGTGCGAACTGGATTCCGGCAGATGCGCTCTATTCGCTGACAAGCCGGGAAAAGACCGAAGACCTCCTTTGCTCAGCGGTCGAGGCCAACATGAACATGATCCGTGTCTGGGGCGGCGGGTTCTTTGAAGAGGACTGGTTCTACGATCTCTGCGATCGCCTTGGCCTGCTGGTCTGGCAGGACTTCATGTTCGCTTGCAATCTCTATCCCTGCAGCGATGACTTCCTCGATAATGTCGAGCACGAGGTCGATTATCAGGTCAAACGCCTGTCCTCGCACCCCTCCATTGCGCTCTGGTGTGGCGATAACGAGCTGGTGGGAGCGCTGACGTGGTTCGATGAATCCCGAAACAATCGCGACCGCTATCTCGTGGCCTATGACCGTCTGAACCGCACGATCGAAAAAGCTTTGAAGAAGGCTGCCCCGGACGCGCTCTGGTGGCCATCGAGCCCCGCCTCGGGTTACCTCGATTATGGCGATGCCTGGCACGCGGATGGATCAGGTGACATGCATTATTGGTCCGTCTGGCACGAAAACAAGTCGTTCGACAATTACCGCTCGGTCAAGCCGCGCTTTTGCTCCGAGTTCGGTTTCCAGTCCTATACGTCCATGCCTGTCATCCGCACCTATGCGGAAGACAAGGACATGAACATCGCGTCGCCGGTCATCGAGCTTCACCAGAAGAACGCCGGCGGCAATGAGCGGATCGCCGGCACCATGTTCCGTTATTTCCGCTTCCCGAAAGATTTCGAGAATTTCGTGTATCTGAGCCAGGTGCAGCAGGCGCTGGCTATCCGCACGGCTGTCGATTACTGGCGCTCGCTAAAGCCCCATTGCATGGGCACGCTTTACTGGCAGCTCAACGATACATGGCCGGTCGCCTCATGGTCGAGCCTCGATTACGGCGGCGGCTGGAAGGCGCTGCATTACGCTGCCCGCCGTTTCTTCCAGCCGGTCGCGGTGTCTGCCATTCCCTCCGAAGATGGACGTAGGGTCAGCTTCTCGATGGTCAACGACACGGCGGAAGATGTCGAAATCGACATGAACGTTGTGGCACTGACCATGGACGGCAACCGCGTGCCGTTGAAGTCCGCCAATGGCACATGCACGCGCGACAAAGCGGCAATACTGACCGATATCGATCTGGAAAGCCTTCCCGAAGGTGCCATCCTTGCTTGGAGCTTTATCGCTTCCAACGGCATGACTGGCGAGGGCCACCATGTGCGCGATACCTACAAGGCGCTGGAGCTCCAGCCCGCCGGGCTCGAATTTTCCGTCAGCCCACTGAAAAACGGCCAGTACGAAATCGATGTCACTGCTGCCGGCCTCGCCCTCTTCGTCATGCTGGAGACAGATCAGCCGGGCCGTTACTCCGACAATCTCTTCGACCTCGCCGCCGGCGAAACTCGGCGTATCATCTTCACCCCGAAGGGGGCCGACGGAGAGCCGCATTTCCGCATTTTCGATCTTCATACCTGCCAATCCTCGCCCAATCCTGGCATTGAAACCATGCGGCGAAAGGCATAACCATCCCTCTTGGGAATGACAGGTGCACCCGCGCCTGTCTTCAACAGTTCAAAGGGTTGCCGGCTTCTCCGGCAGCCAGTCATCAGCAAGTGGAGGAAGACCCATGGTTTGGCAACCGGCCGAAAACCGTTACGCGTCCATGAAATACAATCATTGCGGCAAGACCGGCCTGAAGCTGCCGGCGATCTCGCTCGGGCTCTGGCACAATTTCGGCAACGACACGCCGCACCAGACGAAACAGGCCATCTGCCGCCGTGCCTTTGATCTCGGCATTACCCATTTCGATCTCGCCAACAATTACGGCCCGCCGCCCGGCAGCGCCGAAACCGCTTTCGGCGAAATCCTGAGGACGGATTTCCGGGGTTATCGCGACGAGATGATCATCTCCTCCAAGGCCGGTTACAACATGTGGCCCGGTCCCTATGGCGAATGGGGCAGCCGCAAGTATCTGATATCGTCATGCGACCAGAGCCTTAAACGCATGGGGCTGGACTACGTCGATATTTTCTATTCCCACCGTTTCGATCCCGATACTCCGCTTGAGGAAACCTGCGGCGCGCTGGATCAGATCGTACGCTCGGGCAAGGCGCTTTATGTCGGCATCTCCTCCTACAACTCGAAGCGCACCCGTGAGGCCGCCGCGATCCTGAAGGACCTCGGCACGCCCTGCATCATCCACCAGCCGAGCTATTCGATGATCAACCGCTGGATCGAGGAAGACGGTCTAGTCGACACGCTGGAAGAACTGGGCATCGGCTCGATCGTCTTCTCGCCGCTGGCTCAGGGCATGCTGACGACGAAATATCTCGGCGGCGTGCCTGATGGCAGCCGCGCTTCGCAGAGCAAGTCGCTGAACCCAGCTTTCCTCAACGAGCGCAATGTCGAGAACATCCGCGCGCTGAACGGCATTGCCGAACGTCGCGGCCAGACGCTGGCGCAGATGGCGATTGCCTGGGTCCTGCGCGGCGGCCGCATTACCTCGGCATTGATCGGTGCGAGCCGTGTCGAACAGGTCGAGGATTGCGTGAAGGCGCTGGATAAACCCGACTTCACGCCGGAGGAACTGGCGGAAATCGACCGTTACGCCAGGGATGCGGATATCAACCTCTGGGCAAAATCCGCCGAGCGGGCCTGATACCATGAGCGGGCCGCCCGACACCGTTGGGCGGTCTAACCTGGAAAAAGGAGACATAAATCTGCATCTGAAAGATTAACGTCTTCACCTAACCATTAACAACCATTACACAACTGTAATCTTAAATTCAGTTTCCGTTCATTCGTTTATTCGTAAGTTTCTCTCATCGAAACACGAGAGGAAACTTCCATGAAAAAGTTCGTCACCATTCTACTGGCAGCCACCGTTCTTGCAGCACCGATGGCGCAGGCCCAAAGCCGCCACGATGATCGCCACCGCGGAGTCCAGGTCGAGCGTCACATCACCACCAAGAAAGTCATCGTCAAGAAGCATCGCTGGGATCGCGGCCAGCGCCTGTCCGCCCGTGATCGCCGCCATGTCGTAGACCGCCGCGACTACCGCCGTTACCACCTCGCAGAACCGCGTCGCGACCAGCGCTGGGTGCGCGTCGACAACCAGTTCCTGCTGATCAATGCCGTCAGCGGCCTGATCGTCGGCCTCGCCGCCGCCCGCTAACTCAAGTCTGGCGATGAAACGCAAAAGGCCCGCTCGCGCGGGCCTTTTGTCATTATCGTTTCAGCCGATCAGAAGCTGTCTGCACCGCTGCCCCAGGGGCCGTGCGGCTTGTCCACACCGTCGGTGCGTTCGAAGCCGTGGGCGCCGAAGAAGTCGCGCTGCGCCTGGATGAGGTTCGCGCTGCCGCGGCCGCGGCGATAGGCGTCGAAATAGCCGAGTGCGGAAGCGAGCGCCGAAACCGGCAGGCCGGAGAGCACGGCGTAGGAAACCACACGGCGCAGCGGCGCGTCGGTGTCCTTGACGATGGCGGAGAATGCCGGCGTCACGATGAGGTTGGCCACATGCGGATCCTTGGTGAAGGCCGAGGTGATCTCGTCGAGGAATTCCGAGCGGATGATGCAGCCTGCGCGCCAGATGCGGGCGATCGTGGGCATCGGCAGGTTCCAGTTGAACTCCCTAGAGGCGGCCGACATGATGGCGAAGCCCTGCGCGTAGGCACCGACCTTGGCGGCCAGAAGCGCGTTTTCCAGATCGGCGATGAAGGCCTTCTTGTCAGCCGGTGCAGGCGCAACGCTCGGCAGGCCGAAGATCCTCTCGGCAGCTTCGCGCTCGTCCTTCTGCGACGACAGGATACGGGCAGCCACGGCCGCCTCGATGGCGGTTGCGGCAACACCCATGTTCTGGGCTTCGATGACCGACCACTTGCCGGTGCCCTTCTGCCCGGCCTTGTCGAGGATCAGATCGACCATCGGCTTACCGGTGATCGGATCGGCGGCGCGCAGAACCTTCTCGGTGATTTCGATCAGGTAGGAGTTGAGGCGGCCCTTGTTCCATTCGCCAAAGACATCGGCGATTTCGGCGGCACTCATCTTCAGACCGTCACGCAGGATGCCATAGATTTCGGCGATCATCTGCATGTCGGCATATTCGATGCCGTTATGGATCGTCTTGACGAAGTGGCCAGCGCCGTCATTGCCGAGCCATGCCACGCACGGATCGTCATTATACTTGGCGGAGATGGACGTCAGAACCTTCTCGACGCGCTTCCAGCTCTCCTCGGTGCCGCCGACCATGATCGACGGTCCGTGGCGCGCACCTTCTTCACCACCGGAAACGCCCATGCCGATGAAGGTCAAGCCGCTATCCTTCAGATTGTCGAAGCGGCGGATCGTATCGCGGAAGTTCGCATTGCCGGCGTCGATCATGATGTCGCCGTTGGCCAGATGCGGCTTCAGGATTTCCATCTGCTGGTCAACAGGGTCGCCGGCCTTGATCATGATGATGATCGGGCGCGGAGGACGAATGGCGGCAACGAATTCCTCGATGGTTTCGCAAGGGATCAGCTTTCCCTGCAATGCCCCGGCTTCAGCGTAGAATTTTTTCGTCGCTTCAGGGGTTCGGTTGAATACGGCGATCTTGTTGCCTTTTTCGGCGATGTTGAGCGCCAGGTTCGAGCCCATGACGCCGAGACCGATCAAACCGATTTCTGCCTGTTCCACGGATGTGCCTCCATCTTGCTTTTAGGTGGTCGTGTTGTGGCACCGTAATCACCAAACGGCAAGGCTGAGGGCGACTGAAACGATTAAATTTTGATGATGCAAATCAGCTTTGCATATTTGCGACAGTATGAGCTGTACCGGGATCGTGCTGCCCGCCGCTTCAGGACGAAGGCCGGGGGCGGTCGTCACCATCCTCGATTACCCGCCAGGCCGCGCCGTCCATATCCTCGTACTGGCCTGACCTGACCGACCAGAGAAAGGCGAAAAGCCCAAGCGCGCCCAGGAACAGCGCGACCGGAATGAGATAGATGAGCATGTTCATGCCAGTTGCGCTCCCTCACCCGCAAAGTCTGTTTTCACGTCCTCCCGGAGACGGACGGTTTCAGCCGCACCGGCAAGGCGCAACGCATTGGCGACGACGATCAGCGACGATGTCGACATGGCAATCGCCGCGATCATGGGCGTTGCGTAACCAGCGATCGCGATTGGCACGGCGATGATGTTGTAGCCTATGGCCAGCGCAAAGTTCTGCCTGATGAGCCGACCGGCCTGCTGTGATGTCGCGATCGCGAAAGGCACGGCGTCGAGGTTCTCCTGCATGAACACGAAATCAGCAGCCTGCCGGCCGATATCGGCGGCAGTGGCAGGCGCCATGGAAACATGGGCGGCAGCAAGCGCCGGCGCATCGTTGATGCCGTCGCCGACCATCAGCACCCGGCGGCCCTCGCCCGCAAGCCGGGCGCAGCGCGCCGCCTTGTCCTTGGGCGAAAGGTCCGCGCGCCAGTTGCCGATGCCCAGCCGCTGCGCCATGGCACTAACGGCGGCGGCCCGGTCTCCCGAAACGATTTCCTGCGCAAGGCCGCGCCCCGATAGGTTGCGCAATGCCACAATAGCACCCGCGCGCGGATTGTCCTCGAAGCCAAAGCTCGCAAGCTGACGGCCATCGAGAGACAGCACCACTTCCGACCGCGCATCGCCCCCGTCTATCGACATATCATCCGGGCAGGCGAAACGACGATTGCCGAGCCGGTAGATGCCCGCCTCCGTTTCGGCCTCGACGCCTGACCCCGGAATTTCGCGCACGACATCAAATGCCGGCATGGCACCGCGATAGGCGGCGTGCAGCGCCTTGGAGAGCGGATGGCGCGAATGGGCTGCAAGCCCCGCGGCAATTGCCATGGTCTCAGGCCTCACATTCCTGGTCTCGACCAGTTTGGGCTTGCCCACCGTCAACGTGCCGGTTTTGTCGAACAGCACGGTGTCTATTTCGGCCAAGCGCTCCATGGCGGAACCTTCCTTGACCATGATCCCGTGCCGGAAGAGCCTTCCTGCGGCAACCACCTGCACGACGGGAACGGCAAGGCCGAGCGCGCAAGGGCAGGTGATGATGAGAACCGCAATGGCGATCAGCATTGCCTGTTTCCAGTCGCCGCCAAGGAGACCCCAGCCGAGAAATGTCACCAGCGCGAGAAGATGCACGACGGGCGAATAATAGCTCGCGGCCCGGTCGGCGATACGACGGTAACGCGCGCGCCCGCCTTCGGCCGCCTCCATCAGGCCGATGACCTCCGACAGGAAAGAGTCTCTGGCCGTGGCCGTCACCCGCGCCACAAGCGAACCGGTGAGATTGAGTGTCCCCGCCTGCAGGCTGTCGCCCGCGGCAACGCGGCGCGGCGCGCTTTCGCCGTTGACGATGGACATGTCGAGGTCGCTGCTGCCGCTTTCAACCACGGCGTCCACCGCCACTCGGTCCCCTGCCGCAATCGAAATCGACATTCCCGGCTGGATATCCGAGAGCGGGCGATATTCTCGTATGCCGCTCTCACCCAGCACGGTCGCACCGCGCGGCGAAAGGCGGGCGAGCCCGGCGATGGCCGAGCGCGCCTTGTCGCGCATGATATGGTCCAGCGTGCGTCCGATCAGCAGGAAGAACAGCAGCGACACGGTCGCATCGAACCACGCATGTTCGCCATGATGAATCGTTTCCCACAGCGAAACGGCGTAGGAGAGCGTGATGGCGAGCGCTATCGGCACATCCATATTGGTGCGGCCATGTTTCAGCGCATTCCACGCCGATTGATAAAAGAAACGACCGCCATAGATCAGCGCCGGTGCGGCAATCATCGCCGAAATCCAGTGGAACATGTCACGCGTCGCCGCATCCGCCCCAGACCAGACGGAGACCGAGAGCAGCATGATATTGGCGGACGCAAAGCCGCAGAGCGCCACGGCCCTGATCAGCTGCGAGCGCAAGGCGTCCGAAGCATCCTGCCCACTGGCGAAAAGATGCGTACGATATCCCGTCGCAAGGATGGCGCGCGCAATCTCGGCGGGATCGGTCCTGACGCCATTGATCTCTTCCCTCCAGACGACCGCCACCCGTTTCGATGACAGGTTCACCCGCGCCCGCTCGACTTGCGGCAGGTGGCGAAGCGCGGTCTCGATGGTGGTGATACAGGCACCGCAATAGACATCCGGCACGCTGAGGTCAGTCTGGCGTAGTCCCTGCCCCAGATCGCGGCTCGCCAGCATCAGCTCTTCCGACGATGGCGGATTGACGGGCTCGCCCAGCTGCAACGACCCTTCCGTTCCCGGTGCGCAACAGCTCATTTGCGCCCCCTGACGACGGCGATCCGCGTACCCTCATGCACGATGATCCGGCCATCCTTGACGGCTGTCACTTCCACGATCCACTGGCCCGGCAGCATGTCGTGGGCGGCCGTGAAGACACCCGTTGACACCGGCGTCAGCTCCATGTCGAAATTTTGGCTCTCACCCACGGGCCGGCGGAAATGCGCCGTCACCGTATCCGTGTCGACCGGCCCCGTATCGGGATGAAAGACCTCGTAACGCACGGTGTTTTCGTCAACCATGAGCTTGCCCCTGATGCCGGTCGCGGCCCTTGCCTTGGCGGCCTCCGCCTTGGCGTTGAACTGCTGGCTGGCGACATAGGTGTTGGGCACGACAAGCCCGCTCCAGCTGTGAACCGCGTTCCAGGCCATGATCATGTTGACGGTGATGACCGTGCCGAAGAACAACACCATGACGCCGAGCATGTGCCAGCCGGTGAATGTGAAACCGGAGGCGCGTTGATTGTTCACTGTCATTTTTTCACTCCGGGAGCATTAAAAACCGCATCGTATCTGGCCGTTTCGTGGCCAGCCGTATCGCTGACGATAAATTCGAAATTCTCCGCCGTCCGCGAAATATCCTCGCCCGGAAGGGTGACGAAGACCTTGAGTGTTGTCGCCTCGTCCGGTTCCACCGTCACCTCGAAGGCACGGGCGGCATTATCGGCCATGCCATTGATCTTCATCACCGCATTCGGAAGACCACCGATGGTCAGGCTCATTACGCGCGGCTGCGGCACCATGTTGAGAATGCGCACGGTATAGCCGTTGCGGATCGAGCCGTTCGATTCCAGGACATATTGAGGATTGCGGTCATGCAGGACGTTGAGCGCCAGCCGCTCGCGCGTCACCAGCGCAAACAGCATACCGATGCCAACGGCAGCCCAGATAGCCGTATAGAGCAGCGTACGTGGCCGGAAGATGATACGCCAGTTAAAGTGGCGCACACGATTGCTGAAGCTGCCATCCTCCTTGCGCACATTGTCGGGACGGATCGCGTGCTGGCCATTGCCGGTCGCCAGCGCCATGTTGGATTGATATTCAGCAAGCGTCGCATAAGCGATCAGCCCACGCGGCTTGCCGATCTTGTCCATCACGCCGTCACAGGCATCGATACAGAGGGCGCAGGTGATGCATTCCAGCTGCTGTCCGTCCCTGATGTCGATACCCATGGGACAGACCGCCACACAGGCATTGCAATCGACGCAATCACCAACGCTCTCCCCCGCGGCCGCGGCCTTTTTAGCGTGCCGCGAGCGCGGCTCGCCCCGCCAGTCATTATAGGTGACGACAAGCGAATTCTCATCCAGCATCGCCGCCTGAATACGCGGCCAGGGACACATATAGGTGCAGACCTGCTCCCGCATCAGCCCGCCAAACACATAGGTGGTGCCGGTCAGGATCGCGACGGTAGTGTAAGCGATCACAGGCGCTTCACCGGTCAGGAACTCTCTCGCCAGAGTCGGCGCATCGGCAAAATAGAAAATCCAGGCACCACCCGTCAGAACGCCGATCACCAGCCAGATCGAATGCTTCAGCACCCGCTTGCGCAATTTGGCAAACGTATAGGGCGCCGCATCCAGTTTCATGCGCGCATTTCTGTCGCCCTCGATCGCCCTTTCGACGACCAGAAACAGATCCACCCAGACGGTCTGCGGACAGGTATAACCGCACCAGGCACGCCCGACCGCTGATGTGACGAGGAACAGCCCCAGCCCCGCCATCACCAGCAGGCCCGCCACGAAGAAGAACTCCTGCGGCCAGATCTCGATGAAGAAGAAATAAAAGCGTCGGTTGGCGATATCGATCAACACCGCCTGATCGGGTGCATAGGGTCCACGATCCCAGCGCAGGAACGGCGTCAGATAATAAATGCCAAGCGTGATCAGCATCACCAGCCATTTGAACCGCCGGAACCGGCCCTCGGCGCGCTTGGGGAAAATCTTCTTGCGCGCTTCATAGAGCGGTTTGCGCGTTTTCGCGGAATTGACGGCTTCCGCCTCCAGCCTTTCAACCGGCTGTTGCGGGCGATCCTGTCCGGCGCGATAGATGTTCATGATAGGAGTCCATTTTTATCTCCTTGCTTTCTCCCATCTCCGCGGTGAAACATCCTTGACTTACATCAAGTGAAGACAAAGTGGCGCAGTCAGAGGAACCAACACCACCCGGGGGAGGACAAGATGCCTGTCATGCAATCGAGAATCATTCATCTGTCTGTCGAAAGACCGTGGGCGGAGGTCTACGACTTCGCCGCCGCTCCGGAGCACATGCCCCGCTGGGCTGCCGGACTTGCGGGCGGCCTCAAGCCCGATGGTGAAGACTGGATCGCCGAAGGCGGGCCGCTGGGTGAAGTGCGCGTCAATTTTGCGCCCCGCAACGAATTTGGCGTCATCGACCATGTCGTGACATTGCCCGACGGCCTGAAGGTCTATAACGCGCTCAGGGTCACCCCGAATGGCAGCGGCACGGAAGTCAGCTTCACATTGCTTCGTCTTGAGGGCATGACGGATGAGGACTTCGAGCAGGACGCGAAGGCCGTCACGGCCGATCTGCAAACCCTGAAACAACTGCTCGAAGCGAACTGAGGGAGTGAGTGATGACGGAAAATATCGATGACAGACGGATCGACTATGTCGAATTCAACGTCGTTGACATCGAGCGTAGCAAAGAATTCTACGGGGGCGCGTTCGGTTGGACCTTCAAGGATTACGGTCCGCAATATTGCGAGTTTTCCGACGGCCGCCTGACGGGCGGCTTCACCACCACGGCGCCGGTTTCGGCCAAGGGCGGACCGCTCGTGATTCTCTACGCCGCCGATATCGAGGATGTGCAGCGGCGTGTCGAAGCCGCCGGCGGCCAGATCAGCGTCGCGATTTTCGCCTTTCCTGGCGGCCGACGTTTTCATTTCACCGATCCGGATGGATACGAACTGGCCGTCTGGTCGAAAAACTGATCGGCAGGAATCCGCCATGACTTTGACAACGCCGCCTTTTTCGTTGATCGGGATCGATCATATCGTCTTCATCGTCGACGACATGGTGCGGGCACTCGATTTTTACCGGAACGTGCTGGGCTGTACTGATGGTTACTCTTACCCTGCTCTCGGGATGGAACAGGTCTGGTGCGGCAATGCCCTGATCGTGCTTTGGGATGTCACGCACCCCGGTGGCACAAAGGCTGCTCCGCCCGTCGCCGGTGGACGTAATGTCGATCACATCTGCATCGCGACCGGTCCTTTGAACCACGATGCGCTTCGCGCCCATCTGGCGAAATTCAACGTCACGATAGAACAGGAAGCCTTTCACGGCGGCGCGCGGGGGATGGGACACTCGTTCTATTTCCGTGATCCCTTCGGCAACAAGATCGAGTTGAAGGGACCCGCCGAATATCCGGACGGACGGGCCGAAAACGCCTGATCCGAACGAAAAAAGGGCGCCACAGCGGCGCCCTTCCTTACATTCCGAGTGCTTCACTCGCCGCCACCCAGCGAGTGAACGAAGATGGCCAGCTGCTTGACCGTCGTATCGCCAAGACGTTCGCCCCAGGCAGGCATCACCCCGTGTTTCGGCGAGCGTATCTGCGCAACAATCCCTTCTTCGCCATGGGCCTTCAGCCAGATCGCATCGGCAAGATTGGGCGCGCCGAACTCGCGGTTGCCCTTGGCGTCTTCGCCGTGGCACGAGGCACAATTGTCGGCAAAGAGCTGTTTGCCGGGTTCGACAAGCGCAGGGTTGGAGGGCGTTCCCGTCAGGCTCACGACATAGGCTGCAACCTCGCGGATTTCATCCGACTTCAGAATGTCGCCGAAAGCCGGCATTTCCGACAGACGGGTATCAGGATCATCGGCAAAACGGATGCCGTGCTTTACCGTCGTATAGATATCGTCGACGCTGCCGCCCCACATCCAGTCGTCATCATTGAGGTTGGGATATCCCTGCCCGCCCTCGGCACCCGAACCGTGGCACTGGATGCAATTGACCTTGAATGCGGCCGCGCCGCCGGAAAGGGCGAATTGCCTCAGTGTCGGGTCTGCCTGGATGTCCGCAAGCGACGAACTGGCGATCTTGTCGACGAAAACGCTCTGCGACTGTTTTGCAGCAGCAAGATCGGCAGCGATCTCGCCGCGGCTGTTCCAGCCGAGGACGCCCTGCGTCGCGCCTGAGATCAGCGGCCATGCCGGATAGGCGATGGTGTAGCCGATAGCCCAGAGGATCGTGAAGTAGAAGGTCCATACCCACCAGCGCGGCATGGGGTTGTTCAGCTCGCGGATACCGTCCCACTCATGGCCGGTGGTTTCAACGCCGCTGATTTTATCGATGTGTTTTTCGGACATGTTCAGTCCTCCCTGAGCGGAATGCTGGCCGCATCGTCCGCGGCCCTTTTCGAGCCGGGGCGAAGCGTGAAGATGACGACGCCGGCAAAGAACAGGGTCATGGCAAGCAGGCCCCAGCTGTCGGCAAAGTGGCGCATGGCCGTGTAGGTTTCCATCGTTTCGCCTCCTCACCGATATCCGGCGGCATCGTCATAGGTCGAGAAATCGACCAGCGTGCCGAGCATCTGCAGATAGGCGACCAGCGCATCCATTTCGGTAAGCTTTGCCGGATCGCCATCGAAATCTCCGACCTTCGCCTTCGGGTAGCGCGCCAGAAGCTCGCTCGTATCGGCATTCGCATCAGCCTGCGCCTTCATGTCGGCACCCGCCTTTTCGATCATCTCGTCGCTATAGGGAACGCCGACCGCGCGGTTTGCCTTCAGCTCCATGTCGACATCCGTCACCTTCAGTGCCGTCGTCTTAAGGAACGCGTAGGACGGCATGATCGATTCCGGCACCACCGAGCGTGGATCGGCGAGGTGCTGCACATGCCATTCGTTCGAGTAGCGGTCGCCGACGCGCGCAAGGTCTGGCCCTGTGCGCTTGGAACCCCACTGGAAGGGATGGTCGTACATGGATTCTGCCGCCAGGCTGTAGTGCCCGTAACGCTCCACCTCGTCGCGGAACGGACGGATCATCTGGCTGTGGCAGACGTAACATCCCTCGCGGATGTAGATGTTGCGCCCGGCCAGCTCCAGCGGCGTGTAGGGCCGCATGCCTTCCACCTTCTCAATGGTGTTTTCGAGGTAGAAGAGCGGCGCGATTTCCACGATGCCGCCGATGGAAACGACCAGCAACGAGCCGACCAGAAGCAAGGTGGCGTTACGTTCGATGACGCCGTGTTTGTCGAGTATGGACATCGGCCCCTCCTATTCAGCGGGCTGCAGCGAAGGAGCCGCGCCCTTGCTGGCGCCCTCCTCGCGTTGATGACCGAGGATGGTCATGGTGACGTTGTAGGCCATGATCAGCGCGCCGCTGAGGAACATCAGGCCGCCGAGTGCACGCATCACGTAGTAAGGGAACAGCGCTGCGACCGATTCCGCGAAGGAATAGACGAGGAAGCCCTGGGTATCGTATTCGCGCCACATCAGCGCCTGCTGGATGCCGGCCACCCACATGACGGCGGCGTAGATCACGATGCCGATCGTGGCGAGCCAGAAGTGCCAGTTGACCAGTTGCAGGCTGTAGAGACGCTCCCTGCCCCACAGCTTGGGCGTCAGGTAATAGATCGCGCCGAAGGTGATCATGCCGTTCCAGCCGAGTGCGCCTGAATGCACATGGCCGATGGTCCAGTCGGTATAATGGCTGAGCGAGTTGACGGCCTTGATCGACATCATCGGCCCTTCGAAGGTGGCCATGCCGTAGAAGGCGACCGCCATCACCATCATTCGAACGATGGGGTCTGTACGGATCTTGTCCCATGCACCCGAAAGCGTCATCAGGCCATTGATCATGCCGCCCCATGAGGGCATCCACAACATGATCGAGAACACCATGCCCAGCGTCTGCGCCCAGTCCGGCAGAGCCGTATAATGCAGGTGGTGCGGGCCGGCCCAGATATACATGAAGATCAGCGCCCAGAAGTGGATGATCGACAGGCGGTAGGAATAGACCGGGCGGTTCACCTGCTTTGGGATGAAATAATACATCATGCCGAGGAAGCCGGCCGTCAGGAAGAAGCCGACGGCGTTATGGCCGTACCACCATTGCGTCAGCGCATCCTGCACGCCCGAAAAAGCCGAGTAGCTCTTGACGCCAAGAAACGAGACGGGAATGGCGAGGTTGTTGACGATATGCAGCATGGCAATCGTCACGATGAAGCTCAGGTAGAACCAGTTAGCCACATAGATATGCGGCTCCCTGCGCTTCAGAATGGTGCCGAGGAATGCCAGGAGATAGGCGACCCAGACGATGGTCAGCCAGATATCGACGTACCACTCCGGCTCCGCATATTCGCGCCCTTGCGTAATGCCGAGCAGATAGCCCGTGGCGGCCATGACGATGAAGAGGTTATAGCCCCAGAACACGAACCAGCCGAGATTGCCGCCGAACAGACGCGCACGACAGGTTCTCTGCACGACATAGAAGGAGGTCGCAATCAGCGCATTTCCCCCGAAAGCGAAGATCACCGCCGAGGTGTGTAGCGGCCGCATGCGGCCGAAATTAAAATAGGGTGCGATGTTGAGATCGGGGAATGCAAGCTGCAACGCGACGACCACCCCCACCAGAAAGCCGACGACACCCCAGAACACGGTGGCAACCACACCGTATTTCACCACCTCGTCGAAATATTCGGCATTGCGACGGGCGCGCACGGCCGGATCGACAGGCGCAAAGGAGACACGGCGCAAAAGAAGCACCGTGCTGACCAGCAGTGTAAAGAACAGCACCCACATATGGGCGGCGAAAAGACTGTCATGGGCAAAGGCTGCCCCGAGCAACGCGAGAAAGGCCCCGAGGGCCACGATCGCGGTTTCTAACGTGTAATTCATTGTTGGTTTCCCCCAACGTGCAAGCCGACCGACGAAAGGCACGGCATGCGCCTGGGAGAGCGAACGTGTACCTATGCGTCGGTTGGAGCATTGCCACCGGGAGTGGAACGCCACCTTGATCCAGATCAAGAACGCAGGGTATTGCAGCTGCGGCTCTGAGGGTCGAAGGCAGGGTCTGGAACTGGCAGATTTCTACGGAGGTGCAGCGGCTCGCCTTTGACCGCCATCAGCCCTTCATCTTGAGGGGCAACCCGGCCGCGACGAAATAGACCTCGCCTGCAACGGCAGCCACCCGTTGATGAAGCCTGCCAGCATGATCCCGGAATTCCCGGGCCATTCGATTTTCCGGAACGATGCCGAGCCCGACCTCGTTGGAAACGAGGATCAGCTTTGCCTGCGCTGCCGCAAGGGCAGCTTCGAGATGCGCAAAGGCCATCTCGATATCGGCCTGCTCCATCATCAGATTCGTCAGCCATAAGGTCAGGCAATCGATGAGGATGACGTTTTCCGGATCGTCCAGCTTTTGCAAGACGCCGACAATGTCGACCGGGGCTTCATGGGTCGTCCATTCCGCACCGCGCTGTTCCTGGTGGCGGGTGATACGGTCCCGCATCTCGTCGTCCCATGCACGGCCGGTCGCCAGATAGTGCAGCCGTCCGCCAGACTGGCGGGCGAGCTCTTCGGCAAAACGCGACTTGCCGGAGCGCGCGCCGCCAAGAATGAAAACGGAGCGGTTTATATCAGCCATGGGAAACCTGAACGGAGAAAATGGGGGACCGGTGCCAATGTGTTGCCGCACGCCAGAAACGAACGGACATGAAGGGAACGATTCGTAGAAAAGGCGTCCCCCGGTTGTTCATGCCGCGCGGTCGCTGATACCGGACCGGAGATGCAAAACCTGCCAGCAGGATGCTGGACATTGAAGCACTGCACTTCCGGATGCCGGCAACACCGGTCCACATAAAAAGCTAGGTGCGAAAGACGGTCCTGTCAATCGGCTGCCATCGACGGCGGAATTTACACGGAACCGGTACGCAAACACCTGACCCGGAACCGGCAGACCTGTCGTCCGCAACGGGATTGATAATGCGACTTGGTTACCGGACCGTTAGCAAAAACCAGATGATGGGACCGCGATGCCGGTGGAGAAAACCCCGTAGTGGCGAGCGCCGCCATTGCCTTGCCATCGCCTTCAAATCAATATGCTTTCGAAGATTCGCAAACAGCAAGGTGCCCTGCCCGTGATGACCGTCATGGACTACATTTCTATCATCGTTTTCGTCCTGCTATGGGCGGTCTACACCCATGTGACGACGGGAACACGGCTGTTTTCACGCGCCAGCCTGAACCAGGCCATGGCTGAGCGGCGGCGAAACTGGATCATGAATTCGCTGAAGCGTGATCTCAAGATGATCGACACGCAGATCATGGCGGGTTTGCAGAACGGAACCGCCTTTTTCGCTTCCACCTCGATTTTCGCCATCGGTGGATGTTTCGCCCTTCTGGGGGCAACCGATCAGGTCGAATCGGTGTTTCGCGACATGCCTTTCGTCCATTATGCGGGGCGCACAGCCTTCGAACTGAAGGTCATAGGACTCACCTGTCTTTTCGGATATTCCTTCTTCAAGTTCGGGTGGTCCTACCGACTGTTCAATTATTGTACGATCCTGTTCGGCGCTATCCCCATGGTCCACGATGTCGGGGCCGACCGCGACGCGGCGGAACGCGCGGCCGAAAATGTCATAAAAATGAACATTATTGCTGCCAAGAACTTCAATGACGGCCTGCGGACTATCTTTCTGTCCATTGGCTACCTCGGCTGGTTCATCAGCCCTTATGTTTTCATCGCGAGCACTGTCATCATCATCGTCGCCTTGCTGCGACGCCAATTCTTCTCCGAGGCACGACGCGCCATCATGGATGAAAACGGGCCTTGAAATAGCCGCACTTCAGGGGCCAAGCCCAGTCTGATACCGGCCTTCCCAAAAGCTGAAAAACGGAAATCATGCACACAGACGCAGCCACCAACGAACCACGCCGCAAAGGCCGCATCGGCGGGCTGGACACACTGCGCGGCATCGCACTCCTTGCGATGGCATCTTACCATTTCACCTGGAATCTCGAATATTTCGGCTATATCGAGCCTGGAACTGCGACGACCGGCCTGTGGAAGCTCTATGCGCGCGGTATCGCCACCTCGTTCCTGTTCCTTGCCGGTTTCAGCCTGTTTCTCGCGCACGGAAGGGGCATAAACTGGCCTTCCTTCGGCAAGAGGTTCGCAATGGTGGCGGGGTCGGCGCTGCTCATTACCGTCGCGACTTATGTCGCGTTTCCCGACAGTTTCATTTTCTTCGGCATATTGCATAACATCGCCGCAGCAAGTCTCGTCGGCCTGCTGTTCCTGCGGGCCCCGGCCGCCGTGACGTTACTCGCCGCGGCTGCCGCTTTCATTCTGCCGCAATATGTCCAATCCGAACTGTTCAACGTCAAATGGCTGGCATGGATAGGATTTTCAACCTTTCCGCCGCGCTCCAACGATTATGTGCCGCTGCTGCCGTGGCTTGCGCCCTTTCTTGGCGGTCTTGCCGTCTCCCAGTTCGTCACGCCGCGCGGCTGGCTGGACCGTTTTCGTGAGCCCAGTTCGCCACGCAATATTGTCGCCAGCGCCGGGCGGCATAGCCTTGCCTTCTACCTCATCCACCAGCCGGTGCTGATCGGTATCGTTTACGTCCTGTCCCTCATCGCGCCGCCGCCGCCCGTCGATCAGGTGGAGCTTTACAAATCGAGCTGCGAGAAAAGCTGCGTCGAGCAGGCCAACGGCTTGGAACTCTGCCAGCGTTTCTGCGGCTGCACGCTCGAAAAAATTCAGGCGGAAAGCCTGTTCGACATCATGATGGAAGGCAAACTCAGCCCCGATCAGCAGACGAAGGTCAGCGAGGTGGCGCAACAGTGCACGGTTGAGGCGCAGTAGGGAAAAAGCACTCGACGCCATCCTCGGGCTTGGACCCGAGGATATATGACGTCGCTGCTGGCCCTCGGGTCCAGACCGAGTGTGACGAAGGAGAGGTCTTGACTCTAAAAGTGCGCTTCAGCGCGACTGGCAGGGTCCCCGTTCAAGTCCCTACGCCGATCTCGGCAAGACGTGTCAGACAGGCTTCTTCGACATTGTCGAGCTCCGCCAGCGTCTCTTCGATGTCCTTGCGCTTCTGCCGCAATTCGGCGCGCTTTTCATCGACCTTCTTCATCAGCAGCACGAGCTGACCCGACTCGCCCGGCGGTTCTTTATAAACATGGATGATTTCGCGGATTTCGGAGATGGTAAAACCGATACGGCGACCGCGCAGGATTTCCTGAATGAGGCGACGGTCAGCAGCCCTGAAAAGTCGGGTGCGCCCGCGACGCTCCGGGTGAATTAGCCCCTCATCCTCGTAAAATCTTAAGGTACGGGTCGATACACCGAATTCGCGTGTCAGTTCGGTTATGCTATAATACTTGTCCAAGGGCCTATCCGATTCATCACCGGACAATATTATTTGACCTTAACGTAAAAGTCAATTTTGCCCGCTCGTCAGCCCGAGATTCCGTACCACCACGTTGCGATGCCGAGGAATGCAAAAAAGCCGACAATATCGGTGACGGCAGTGACAAACACGGCGGACGAGACAGCTGGGTCCGCCCCGCACTTGTCGAGCACAAGCGGGATCAGAATGCCTGCCAGCGCTGCTGCCAGCATGTTCAGACACATGGCTGTGGCGATAATCCCGCCTATATGGATATCCTGGAACCAGATGCCGGCAACGATGCCGATGGCGCAGCCAAACAGCATGCCGTTCAAGATGCCAACGCCGGCCTCACGCCTGATGATGCGGGCGGCGTTGTGGATATCGAGGCTTTTGGTGGCAAGCGCGCGGACCGAAACGGTCATGGTCTGGGAACCCGCATTACCGCCCATGCCGGCGACTGCGGGCATGAGGATCGCAAGCGCAACGATCTGCTGGATCGTCGCATCGAAAAGGCTGATGACGGATGCGGAGAGAAAGGCAGTGATGAGGTTGACGGCGAGCCACGGCACACGCGAGCGCGATGTGCTGGCGATCGAGTCCGAGAGTTCTTCATCACCCACGCCGCCAAGGCGCAGCAGGTCTTCTTCGGCCTCTTCCTGAATGACGTCGACCACGTCATCGATGGTAAGAACGCCGACCAGCCGGCCGTTATTGTCCACCACGGCGGCCGAGAGCAAATCGTACTGCTCGAAAAGCTGTGCCGCCTCTTCCTGGTCCATCTCGGCTGGAATGGAGTGGTTAGTCTCGTGCATGATCGTTTCGATCTTCACCTGACGTTTGGCGCGCAGCACGCGGTCAAGATCGAGCGCCCCGACAAGCTTGAATGTCGGGTCGATCACGAAAATCTGGGAAAAGGATTCCGGCAGCTCCTCCTCTTCCCGCAGGTAATCGATGGTCTGCCCCACCGTCCAGAAGGGCGGTACAGCCACGAACTCGGTCTGCATGCGGCGACCGGCAGAGCTCTCCGGGTAATCCAGCGCGCGCATCAGTCGGACGCGCTCGGTGAACGGCAGTTGTGAGAGGATATCCTCGCGATCTTCGTCGTCGAGGTCCTCGAGAATGTAGACCGCGTCGTCCGAATCGAGCTCGCCGATACCGGCGGCAATCTGCTCGTTCGACATCTGGTCGACGATATCGAGCCGGATGCCCTCATCCACCTCGGTCAGTGCCGTCATGTCGAAATCTGAACCCAGCAGCCTGACCAGCGCGTGGCGCTGCTCCGGCAGGATCGATTCGAGCACGTCGCCGAGTTCAGATTCATGCAGCCGCGCGACATTCTTTCGCAGGAACAGCAGGTCCCGGTCGGCAATCGCCGCACCAACCATCGTCAGGAAATCGGAACGGACGGAGCCGTCTTCGGCGTAGATATCGGAGAGCGCTTCTGTCGGCTTTACATCCTCGGGCGCGACAGGATCGTCGTCACGGTCTGTCATATGGCGTCCCCTCGTACTCAAATGCCGCAGTGCACGGATGCCGAGGCAGAATGGCGTTTAAAAGCATATTGTCAACAACCGGATAGGCACAAAAACAAAGCTCGCGCCAGCGCGGCAAAACATTCATACGTCAGACCTCTTCCCGCCGTCGAGCGCGCAGTCGCGGCCGACGGCTTATACACAATCCCAGGTATTTACACCGGTTAATTTACGACAACGCCGGCCACCTTTACGTCGTTCCACCGTCCTCTGGAGACCCCGATTTAAGGGCGTGGGTGCATTGCACAATTATGCATTGACACAGCGCCGGGTTGAGCGCTTCTGGACACGCTTTTGACAAATGGCAAACGGCGCGGCAGGCGCGTCAAGATTGGTCGGGACAGCAGAATCATGAGCAAGAAGGGTTTCATCGGCAAGGCATCGAATGCTGCAGGCGGTTGGGGTGCTTTGAAAAGTGTAGGCAAACGCCTGCTCGAATCCGGAGCGCCGATGTCCGGCGCACGAACGCTGTTGAAAACCAACCAGCCGGATGGGTTTGACTGCCCGGGCTGCGCCTGGGGTGACCCGGAGCATGGATCGTCTTTCGAGTTCTGCGAAAACGGTGTCAAAGCCGTTTCCTGGGAGGCGACGGAAGCGCGGGTACCCCCGGACTTCTTCGCCAGCCACACCGTGTCGGCGCTGCGCGGCTGGTCGGACTACGATCTGGAAAAGCAGGGCCGCCTCACCCATCCCATGCGCTTTGACCGGGCAAGCGACAGATACCTGCCCGTGTCATGGGAGGAGGCCTTCACCGAAATCGGCGGCATGCTCAAGGGTCTCGACAGCCCGGACCGCGCTGAGTTCTATACGTCAGGCCGCGCCTCCAACGAGGCGGCATTTCTCTATCAATTGATGGTGCGTCTTTACGGGACCAATAATTTTCCCGACTGCTCGAACATGTGTCACGAAGCCAGCGGCGTCGGCCTGAAAGACGCAATCGGTGTCGGCAAGGGCACGGTGCTGCTCGAGGATTTCGAAAAGACAGATGCCATTTTTGTCATCGGCCAAAATCCGGGCACGAACCATCCCCGTATGCTGGGTGACCTGCGGCGCGCAGCCCTTCGCGGCGCCCGCATCGCCGTCTTCAACCCTATCCGGGAAAAGGGGCTGGAGCGCTTTGCCGACCCGCAGGACAAGATCGAGATGATCACCGGCGGCAGCACCAAAATCGCGACCAATTATTATCAGCCGCGCCAGGGAGGCGACATGGCTGCGGTGCGCGGCATGAGCAAGGCGGTCTTTGCTGCCGACGAAGCTGCAAGGGCGGCCGGCAAGCCTGCGATCATCGATTATGCCTTCCTTGCCGACCACACGACGCAGTTTGAAGATTATCGTGCTGCCGTCGAAGCGACGAGCTGGGAGAGCATCCTCGACCAGTCCGGGCTGACGCGCGAGCAGATCGAGGAGGCCGCCTCCATCTACATGGAAGCCGGTTCCGTCATCGCCACCTGGGCCATGGGAGTTACCCAACACCGCCACTCGGTTCTCATCGTGCGAGAAATCGCCAACTTCATGTTGCTGCGCGGCAATGTCGGACGCCCAGGCGCTGGTCTTTGCCCCGTGCGCGGCCACTCCAACGTGCAGGGCGACCGCACGGTCGGCATCGATGAGAAAGCGCCGCCGGCCCTCCTCGACGCGCTAGAGAAGGAACTCGGCGTGCCCATGCCACGTCGGCGGGGCCACAATACCGTCGAGGCCGTCGCGGCAATGCTGGATGGCAAGGCTCAGGCCTTTATCGCGCTCGGTGGAAATTTCATGCGGGCGACCCCTGATAGTCCGCTGATCGTCAAGGCTTTCGAAAATCAGAAGCTCACGGTCAACATCGCCACCAAGCTTAACCATTCACATCTGGTTCCGGGCGAAACCTCATTCATTCTGCCCTGCCTCGGACGGACGGAAATCGACCGCAACTCGTCAGGACGAGCGCAGATCGTCACGGTCGAGGATTCCATGAGTATGGTTCACGGTTCCGGCGGCATCAATCCACCTGCCTCCGAGGCACTCCGGTCGGAAGTCGCCATCATCGCGGGTATTGCCGAGGCGACGCTCGGCAATACGGCAGTCGACTGGAAGGCGCTTGCCGACGACTACGACCTCATTCGCGACATGATCGAGCGGGTCATTCCCGGCTTTGACAACTTCAATGAACGCGTCCGCGTGCCGCGCGGCTTTCACCTGCGTAACGCAGCGGCGGAGCGCGAATGGAACACACCAGCGAACAAGGCCACCTTCTATAGCGGCCCTCTGCCCGAACAGACAGAACATCAAAAGGCGCTCACGCGCGACAATCTCTTTGTGCTGCAGACCCTGCGTAGCCATGATCAATATAACACCACGATCTATGGCATGGATGACCGTTATCGCGGCGTCTACGGCGATCGCCAGGTCCTCTTCATGAACCCGGCTGATATGGAAGCGCTCGGCGCCCATTCGCGCCAGCGCGTCGACGTGATCGGTGAATATGGCGATGGCATGGAGCGAATTGCGCGGAATTTCCGGTTGGTGCCCTATAACATCCCGAAGGGCAGCATTGGCGGATACTATCCGGAACTGAATGTGCTGGTTCCGTTGTCGAGTTATGGCGAAGGCAGTTTCACGCCGACATCGAAATCGGTGCTGGTCTCGGTTCGCCTGCGGCCGGACGCTAAATAATGGATGGACCGCAATCCGCCGCCGCATTTATGGCGGCAGTGGAACGGGTCCAGGAATGCTCGCCACAGCCGCTCTCGGCGACGGGTGCAGCAATCCTTCTGGCGGTTCATCTGAACATTGCCGCGGACAGCCGCAGCATTGCTAGGCAGTTTGGTCTTGCGCATGCGATTGTTCTGCGCGAAATCACGGTCCTGTCGCCGCGTTTCGTGCACGTGACAAAGCGCGACGCGCGAACGCAGCGCAGCTTTCTGGAGACGACGGCGGAAGGACAGGCGCTCGCCGCCTCATCTGCAAGCCTGTGACGTGAACGGAGTACCCCTTTGGCACCAAGGCCTATCCTTGCCTATCCCCATGCGGGCCTGTCCCACATCTGCGCGCCGGTCACATCGTTTGATGAGCACTTGCAGGCGCTTGTAACGGATTTAGTCGACACGATGCGAGCAGCGCCCGGTGTCGGCATCACCGCCGCCCACATCGGGGTCAAGCAGCGCGTTTTCGTGCTGGAACTGACACCGGGAACGGTGCTCACCTACATCAACGCCGAAATCCTCAGCCGCTCGCCGCAGACCATAAGGCACGTAGAGGGAAGCGTTTCCATGCCGGGCTTTACGGAAGAGGTGGAGCGACCGGCCGAAATCGAGGTGCGGTTTCAGGACATTTCGGGCGCGGAACATCGGCAGGCCGCGACGGGCTTTCACGCCGTCTGCATCCAGCACGAGATCGACCAACTCGATGGCATTTTTTGGCTGAAACGCCTCTCTAAACTCAAGCGCGATCGGCTCGTGAAGAAATGGGAAAAATCGAGAAAGGCCTGATCGTCAGCCCGTTACGGACACTGCGAATTCCGTATCGCCCTTCAGCGTGTTGCTGACGGTGCAGATCTCCTCGGCCAGATGAGCAATGGCGTTGCGTTTTTCCGTATCGAGGTCACCGTGGACCTTGATGCCGATGTCGAAACGGATGATGCGATACGGCTCCTCGGCCGATTTTTCGCCAGTGACCTCAACGACAACCCCCTCAAAGCGCTCCAGAAAACCCAGCCGGCTAGCGGCGATCCGGGCGCTCAGCGCAAGACACGCGGCAAGTGATGAATAAAGAAGGTCGATCGGATTGAAGCCGGGCTCGGACACCCCGGTCACGATATCGATGCGGCCGCCCGTGACAGTGGAAACGGACGGGCGGCCTAGCCGCGCCACCTCCGCTCTCGCCCCAACGGGCCGCAACTTTACCTTCCCACCATCCGCCATTCAGCAAGTCCTAATTTAATCGCGCGCAATCGAACACGTGGAACAAAAACCTATCTCGCGCTTTTTATCCGCACAACGGTAGTGAACGTTGAAACCTTTATTTTACAGGGAGCTGGGACATATGGTTACATCTACGCTCGTCAGCATTCTGATCACCTTCCTGGTGATCGTGCTCGTCTTGTGGCTTATCGCGCGCCTGCCGGTCGGCGGTGGAGCGAAACAGATCGCACAGGTGATCGTCATCATCATCGGCATTATTTCACTGCTGAAATATCTCGCCGTCTTTTGATGTCCCGGCGCATTGCAGACGAAGAAAGGCGGCGAAAGCCGCCTCTTTTTATGGGCTGAATTCAGGAGCTACGTCCTACTGTCGAGGCTCAAAATGAAAGTCCTTTCGCAGCGAAATATCCCTGACGCTGCCAATGCCCAGAAAAGGCGTGTTTTCGGCGTCGAAAATCGCCCTGCCCTTTGCGACGACCCAACGCTTGGAACCATCCGGCAGATTGACCTTGTAGCGCTGGTCGAAAAAAACGCCGGTCGTGATGCTATCGAATATGGCTTTCGCCACCGCATCGCGCATCTCGATATCGACCCTTTCGAGGATCGCTTCGATCGTTACCCCGCGTGAGGCAACCGGCTCGGCAAAACCGTGACATTCCGCGGTGATCTTATCCATGATCAGCCTGTTGTCGGTAATGCTCCACATGAAATAACCAAGCGCATCGTCTGAATCCGCTTTATCCCCTGGCACGAAAACCCCCAAGCCACGTTCCCCGAGCAAAAGCTAACATTAGACCTCTGATATTCCACCCCTCGCTTTTTAGGGGAGACTGACGATCCACCGGTGAGACACTACATATCCACCGCATTTACTGAATGACGTCACTCTAGTTCCGGGGGAGCAAATTGCAGAAACATATCGCAAAGCGATTGCCCCGCTCCTACATAGCGTCATGACGAAGGATCAAAGGAGGTCAAAATGCTACGAACCGCGCTCACTTTCGGACTGCTGACGGCAACCATCGCCCTTGCCGGATGCCAGACATGGGAAAGCCCCTATCGCGGGTCTCAATGGCGAATGGACCAGGTCATGGATGGCGACCCTTACAGGGCCGGCGACGGGAACCACGGCGGCAATGATTCCTACTCCAACGTCGTTATCCGTCGATAAGAGCGGCGAATATGCAAGAGAGGGGCAGCGTCGAAAAGCGCTGCTCAGCTTCCCCTAAGACATCACTCGTCTGACCGACCCGGACTTCAGAGATGACAGGAGGAAACCGAGCCAAGATCTTGGCACAAAAGAAAAACCCGCCGAAGCGGGTTTCTTTGGTGCGGTCGAGAAGACTCGAACTTCCACGGGTTGCCCCACAGCGACCTCAACGCTGCGCGTCTACCAATTCCGCCACGACCGCATCGTGGTAGGCGTCGACTTGCGCCGACGGGGGTGCATGTAGCAAAAGGATTTTCGGTGCACAAGAGCGTCGTGACAGTTTTTTGAAATTAAAAATCGCACTGCACCATCCTATATGCAGGAAGCCCGGAAATGCTGGGGTTGCGGCCATGTCGCCATTTTGCGAGAAGGCTGTGGAAAGGACTTTTTCATGCTCACACGCACTGATATCGAGACAAATATGCTGCCTGCTGACGGGTCGCCCCCGGTTCGCTGGCGAATCTCCGATGGTCTCATCCCTTACGAGACGGCGATCGCAGAGATGGAGCGTGAGGTTGCCGCGATCGCTAGCGGCGAGGCCGACGAACTCGTCTGGCTTCTGGAACACCCGCCACTCTACACCGCCGGCACCAGCGCTGACGAATCCGACCTCATCGAGCCGAACCGCTTCCCCGTCTTTGCGGCGGGCCGTGGCGGTGAATATACCTATCATGGCCCGGGGCAACGTGTGGTCTACGTGATGCTCGACCTCAAACGCCGGCGGCAGGACGTCCGCGCTTATGTGGCTGCGCTCGAGGATGTTATCATCCGCACGCTGGACAAGATGAATGTACGCGGCGAACGCCGCGAGGATCGCGTCGGCGTCTGGGTCCGACGCCCCGAAAAACCATTGCTTGCCGATGGCGGCATGGCGGAGGACAAGATCGCAGCGCTCGGCATACGCCTGCGTAAATGGGTGAGCTTTCACGGCCTGTCGATCAACGTCGATCCGGACCTCTCGCATTTCTCCGGAATCGTACCCTGCGGCATCAGCGCCTACGGCGTCACCAGCCTTGTCGATCTTGGATTACCGGTTACGGTTGGCGATGTCGACGTGTTTCTGCGTGAAGCCTTCGAAGAAGTCTTCGGCCCAGCCACGTCAGACGTGGTGACGGTGCCCGAAACCGTCGTTTAACGACGTCACGGGCCTAAAAGCCCGAATGGATCAGCGGCGCTGATAAGACGCATGATAAAAAGCAATGTGCGTTATCGTTTCGGCATTGCTATGAAGGGCCTGCCGCGCCGGGAATGCCAGACATTGAATAAACGGGGCGGCTGTCCCGTCCCCTCTGTTCCGGCCCGCCGGCCGAAAGTGCAGCACCACATGACAAGCCACACCGGTTTAAGCGACGTCGCCAAGGGCATGGCCATCATGGCGACCTGCATGCTGGTGCTGCCCATCATGGATGCGATCGCCAAATACATGGCTGTCGTCGGCGGCATGTCGCCGGCGCAGGTGACGTTCTACCGCTTCTTTTTCCAGCTGGTCTGCACGCTGCCTTTGTTGCTGGTGGTATCGCCCCGCGCACTGTTCAGCGCCAAACGGCCCTGGATGAACTGCCTTCGTGGTGTGCTGCATGCTTCCGCCAGCCTGCTGTTCTTTGCTGCCGTCAAATACATGCCGCTCGCAGATGTTTTTGCGATCTATTTTGTCGAACCCTTCATGCTGACAATGATGTCGGCTCTTTTCCTCGGCGACAAAGTGGGCTGGAAGCGCTGGACCGCGATTGTCGTCGGTTTCGGCGGCGCCATGATCGTCATTCAGCCGAGCTTTGAAATCTTCGGCTGGACTTCGCTCCTGCCTGTCGCCTGCGCTTTCCTCTATACGCTCTATCTCTTCCTGAACCGGGCCATCGGCGATGCGGATAGCCCGCTCGTGATGCAGACCATGTCCGGTATGGCAGGGACCGTCTTCATGGGTGCTGCGCTTGTCATCGGGCACTCGCTCGGTGACACGGACTTTGCCGTCTCGCTGCCGCAGTCCGGCCATGCGCTCGCACTGCTCGTCTTGCTGGGATCGATATCCGGCTACATGCACCTGCTGATCGTCAGGGCCTTCCGGCTGGCGCCGCTCTCTCTGCTCGCGCCATTCCAGTATTTCGAAATCATCTCGGCGACGATTCTCGGTTATGCGCTGTTTTCGGATTTCCCGACGCCATCCAAATGGCTCGGCATTCTCATTATCGTCGCATCCGGCCTGTTCATCATCTGGCGCGAGCGGAAACAAGCTGCCGCGCTGACGCCGCTCGACGCGCAATAGCCGCGTTAGCGCACCTTCAGGTGCCCGAGGGCAGCGGGTCTTCGCCGTGATGGTCCTGCGCCTCGACAAGGCTGCCGAGCAGCCAGAGGGATACCTCAGCCGCCTCCCCCGCCGACTTGAAACGATATGAGCCGCTATATTTGGGCATGTCGAAGAAGGTAACGACAAAACCGTCGCCGCTCTCCAGACTTTCGACCCGAATACGCTCGGGATCGATCATGACGCAGACATAGTGGGATCCCATGTTGCGCATGAAGCCGGCCTTGTTGTCGTGCAGCCGCACGAATGCCGCACCGCCATCCACCGTCATATGCAGGCTTCTGATCGCCTCGTTCGGAAAGGCGCGGGCGAAATCCATGATCGCCTGCCCCACGTCATGGCTGTTGTCCTCATCCGTTGCCCGTGACATGCGCCAGGCGTAAACGGCAAAGACCGATAGCAGCACGAACACGATAATCCAGATCGCCATATTCATCGGGGCGCTCCCTCACCATCGAAACATCACGATTCGCGAATCGAAACGATGCGAACCCGGCTCAGGTTCATATCGGCCGAGGCTTGTGCGAAGTTTGGTATCCAAATCGTGCACGGCCGCAGGGCGGCCGGTGAATCAGAAGCGCTTCAGAAACGACGCCTTTGCCAGCAGCCATTGCCGGCGAAGCTGCGACAGCTGCAGGTCGCCGTCAAAAACGCCGCTCCCGGCCTTCCGTGCCGCGGCGATGACGGGACCGGCGAGCGAAACAGGAAGATAGGCGGCAAAGATGTTTTTCGGGACCCTCGCGCGTCGTGACTTTTCCAGGTGATCGAGCGCATGGGTTGCAAAAATCTCGATGGCGATGCCGATACGCTGCCTGTCTTCGCCTTCAAGGAAGGTCTCGCGGTCCAGCCCGGCCGCAGCCAGCATGTCGGCGGGGATGTAGACCTGCCCGCGACGGCGGTGCAGCGGTGTCAGTAGCAGCATTCCGGCCATGGCCTGTGCGACGCCCGCATGACCGGCCGCCTCCGCACTGGAGGCAGCATCTTCGGCAGAAAGCACCAGGCTAGAGAGCTGGATCAAGGCTGATGCGGTCTCTCCGGCGTAACCTTCCAGCGCATTGCGATCTTCGAACAGGTCGTCATAAAGATCGAAGATACGCGCCTCGATCATATTGGCGAGCACCGGGCGCGGCAGTCGATAGGTCTCGATTGTGGTCAGAAGCGCTGCTGCGACAGGATGAGACTGGCTGTCGCCATGCGGATTGCCTTCGAGCAGATCGCGCCACCATTGCATGCGCACTTCGCCGGGCAACGCCTCGCGCACGGAATCGCGGATACGGGCGATTTCAGCATTGAAAGCATAAAGCGCCGCCAGAGCATTGCGCTTGTCGGCGGGTGACAGAAGGCAGGCGAGATAGCGGTCACGGTCTGTGTCGCGCAACGTCGCAAGGCAAACATCGATATTTTCTGTGGGTGCCATGGTTCCCCGCGCGCGAAACGCCCTCAGCCTTCGACGGCGATCAACGCCGCAGCGACGGCGCGCGATTCCGAAAGCATGATATTATAGGTGCGCACCGCAGCGCCCGTACTCATCGGGTCAATGGAGATGCCGGCCTCCTTGAAGGCGGCGCGCAACTCTTTCGGCAGAACCCGCATGCCGTCCCCCGTGCCGATCAACAGCACTTCGATATCCTGCGCTTCGGCAAGAATTTTCTCGAAGTGGTCAAGAGCGAACTCCGTCGGGTCGGCGGGCTCCCACCCGTAAATGCCCGAAGGCAGGAGGAGAAGAGAGCCGCGATGCGACATATCGGCGAAGCGAAACCCGCCATTGCCATAGGCATCGATGGGCGCCCGGCCGGGAAAATGGGCCGGGCGTATTTCAATCCCGCCGGCCATCAGACGGCAGGCTTGCCGCCGATGGCGTTACCGGGCTTTTCGTCCTTCTCGTCCTCCGCATCCTTGCTATCGGGGCGCAGCTTGAAGGCGATTAGCACCGGAGCAGCGATATAGACCGAGGAGAACACGCCGATACCAACGCCGAACAGCATGGCGAAGGTGAAGGAACGGATGACCTCGCCACCGAAGAGGTAGAGCGCCAGAAGCGCCAGAAGGACCGTCAGACCCGTCAGGATCGTGCGCGACAGTGTCTGGTTCAGAGACGCGTCGATGATCATCGACAGGGGCATCTTCTTATATCGCCTGAGGTTTTCACGGACACGGTCATAGATGACGACGGTGTCGTTCAGCGAATAACCGATGATCGTCAGGATCGCCGCAATACTGGTCAAGTTGAACTCTATATCCAGGAAGACGAAGAGACCGATCGTGAAAACCACGTCATGCACCATCGAGATGACAGCGCCGAGTGCAAACTGCCACTCGAACCGAACCCAGATGTAGATCATGATCGCAGCCATGGCGAGCACAACCCCAATCGTGGAAGTGACGGTCAGATCGCCAGACACGGCAGGACCGACGACTTCCACGCGGCGGAAGTCGTATTTGTCCTCAAGCTCGCCACGCACCATGGTGATGGCGGATTGCTCGGCATTTTCGCCGCCGTCCTGCGCCTGAATACGGATGAGAACATCCTGCGGCGAGCCGAAGTTCTGCGCCTGGATTTCGCCGAGGTTCAGCTGGTTCAGACGATCGCGAATATCGGCAATGTCGGCATCGCCCTGCTTGGCGCGCACTTCGATGACAGAACCGCCCTGGAAGTCAATGCCGAGGTTCAGACCCTTGGCTACGAAACCACCGACGCAGGCCAGCATGATCGCACCCGTTATCATGAAGACGACACGGCGATACCGCATGAAGGGAATGTCGCGGCCATCGAACATGGCGGTGCGAACGCCCTTGGGCAGGTGCTTCGGACGGCTGCGGCGAACCCAGTAGCCGAACATCCACGCCGTCAGCGTATAGGCGGTGAAGACGGTGGTGATGATACCAACGGCAAGCGTGACGGCGAAGCCCTTGACTGGACCGGTGCCCATGTAAAACAGCACACTGGCGACGATCAGCGTCGTCAGGTTGGCGTCGATAATGGTCGCAAAAGCGCGGGTGAAGCCGTTATCCAGTGACTGGATCAGCGGTTTGCCGCTCTTCACCTCCTCGCGTATGCGCTCATAGATAAGAACGTTGGAGTCTACAGCCATGCCGATTGTCAGCACGATACCGGCGATACCCGGTAGCGTCAGCGTCGACCCGATCACACTGAGCACGGCCAGCAGCATGACCACGTTGACCACAAGAGCGATATTCGCGAGCAGGCCGAAGAAGCCGTAGAAGACGAACATGAAGATGAGGACGCCGACAGCACCAATGGCACTCGCCGTCAAGCCGGCGGTGATGGAGTCGTTACCGAGGCTCGGGCCGACGGTGCGTTCTTCAACAACGGTCAGCGTCGCCGGCAGCGCGCCGGCGCGCAGCAACACGGCAAGGTCATTGGCGCCCTGCACCGAGAAATTACCGGAGATTTGTCCCGAACCGCCGATGATCGGCTCACGGATGACAGGTGCGGAGATCACCTGATTATCGAGCACGATGGCGAAGGGTTTGCCGACATTCTGCTGCGTCGCCTGCGCAAAGCGCTGCGCGCCGCGGCTGTCGAAGCGGAACGTCACGACGGGTTCGTTGGTTTGCTGGTTGAAGCTTGCCTGCGCGTCAACGAGATTGTCGCCGGATACGAGTGCGCGACGCTCGACGAGATAAGGAACCGGCGGATCGTCCTGCGAATAGAGAACTTCCGACGTTGCCGGCGGACGGCCGTTCATGGCTTCCTGTACCGGCATGGAAGTATCGACCATGCGGAAGGAGAGCTTTGCCGTCTGGTTGAGAAGCGACTTCAGGCGCTGCGGGTCCTGAAGGCCCGGCACCTGCACGATGATGCGGTCGGAGCCCTGGCGCTGGATGAGCGGCTCGGTGGTGCCGACTTCGTCAACGCGACGACGCACGACTTCGATGGATTGCGAAACCGCTGATGACAGGCGGTAATCGATGCCCTCATCCGTCAGATTGAGACGCAGCAGATTGTCGCCGCCGTCGTTCATCGTGACTTCGGTGATGGAACCACCGACCAGTGTGCCGGCGGAGACAGGCTGGGTCAGGTCACGCAGCGCGTTCTTGGCAGCTTCAACCTGGGCCGGATCGCTGATGCGAACCTGAATCTGCTGGCCATTGCCGGTCAGCCCGGAATATTTGATGTTGGCATCGCGCAGCTGGGTGCGGACATCGCCGACGATCGTTTCAAGCCGTTCCTTGACGATGTCGGAACGCTCGATCTTGAGCATGATGTGCGAACCGCCCTGAAGGTCGAGACCGAGCGTTACCTTGTTGTCCTTGTACCAGGCAGGCATGCCCTCCAGCTGCTTGTCCGTAAACAGGTTGGGAGAGGCGATGACGACGCTTGCCAGCACAAGCAGCCAGATGAAGACTGTTTTCCAACGGGAAAAATGAAGCATTTCGATCTCGGTCAGGGTTGGGGTCGCGCCTGGCGCAACCCGTCAAAATTCGCAATCGGGCATTCGGTTGTCCGGCAGGATCAGGAAGCGGCTTCCGTCTTGACCACTTCGCCCTTCACGCGCACTTCGGCAATATACGCCCGTGCCGCGCGGATTTTCACGCCATCGGCGATTTCGACTTCCAGTTCACTGTCATCGATGACCTTGGTTACCTTGCCAACGATGCCACCGCCCAGAACGACCTGATCGCCACGACGAATGTTGGTCAGCGTCTCCTGACGCTTCTTCATCTGCGCCCGCTGCGGACGGATCAGGAAAAAGTACCAGACCACCATGAGCGGCGCAAACAGGAACAGCATCTCAAGGCCGGAACCGAAGGCCGATGCGCCGCCCGCTGCATCCTGGGCAAAAGCTTGACTAATGAACATATAAAACTCCTCGCAATTGCGGCACGACCTCGCGTGCCGCCCCGGCTTTTCAAGCCGCCGGAATATAGTTGGGAACGCCGGGATTGCAACAGATGCAGGGCCCTCGCCGTACCGATTCCGGACCTCTTAACCTTTATGCGTCCGAAACACCATGCTAGGCCGGTCGCAAATCAGCGTTTTGAACATCAGACAAGCGGAATAAACACCATGATTCGCGAAGAAACGGCTTCCCTGCTCCTTTCAGAACTGCGCCGGCTCACCCTCGCGGTGGAGAGGCTGGCTGGTCCGGCGCCGGCCGTAAATGACTGGAATGCGGCCGATTGTTTCGTTTGGGTACCCACGAACGCATTCCTGCAGCCCGTTCCCCGCCCCAACCGCATCGCGCTGAAGCTCATCCGCGGCGTCGATCACGTTCGCGACATCCTGCATGAAAACACGCTGCGTTTTGCGGAAGGATTTGCGGCCAACAATGTGCTGCTGTGGGGGGCGCGCGGCATGGGCAAGTCTTCGCTGGTGAAGGCCGTTCACGAAGATGTGCGCGCAGCGAGCGGTGTTTCGCTGAAGCTGGTGGAAGTCCACCGCGAGGATATCCACACCCTGCCCGTCCTGCTCGATATCCTCAAGGCTTCGGGCGAGCGGGTTATCGTTTTCTGCGACGACCTTTCCTTCGACCATGACGACACTGCCTATAAATCGCTGAAGGCAGCGCTCGATGGCGGTATCGAAGGACGGCCCGACAATGTCCTTTTCTATGCGACCTCCAACCGCCGCCATCTCCTGCCCCGCCATATGATGGAGAACGAGCAGTCCACCGCGATCAATCCTTCGGAGGCGGTCGAGGAAAAAGTCTCTCTGTCCGATCGCTTCGGCCTCTGGCTCGGCTTCCATAAATGCGGCCAGGAAGACTATCTGACGATGATTGACAGCTATGCCGCCCATTTCGATCTGGGTCTCGACCGCGAAACGCTGCATCACGAGGCTCTGGAATGGGCGACGACCCGAGGCGGACGCTCGGGCCGTGTCGCCTGGCAATATATCCAGGACGCCGCCGGTCGCCTTAGGAAGCCTCTCGACAGATAACGCCGCTGCGACGTCTCCCACACGCGGTGTCGTTACGACCACACCGCGTGTCGTATTCCCGAAGGCCACATTTCCCCTCTCATGGTTTGCTGCACCCATGAAGTGACCTGCCCGCGGAGGAGCGGAAAGGCACGGCGTTCAACCATGGAGGAGATGGATATGAGCAGGAACAGAGGCGTCGTCTACATGCGGCCGGGTCAGGTCGAGGTCCGCGACATCGACGACCCGAAGCTTGAGGCGCCGGACGGCCGCCGGATCGAGCACGGCGTCATTCTCAAGGTTATTTCCACCAATATCTGCGGCTCCGACCAGCACATGGTGCGCGGCCGCACCACGGCGATGCCGGGCCTCGTTCTTGGTCACGAAATCACCGGCGAAGTCATCGAGAAGGGCATCGACGTCGAGATGCTGCAGGTTGGCGACATCGTTTCCGTGCCCTTCAACGTTGCCTGCGGCCGTTGCCGCTGCTGCAAGTCGCAGGATACCGGCGTCTGCCTGACGGTGAACCCCTCCCGCGCCGGCGGCGCTTACGGTTATGTCGATATGGGCGGCTGGATCGGTGGCCAGGCGAAATATGTGACGATCCCCTATGCCGACTTCAACCTGCTGAAATTCCCGGATCGCGACAGGGCGATGTCGAAGATCCGCGACCTGACCATGCTCTCGGATATTCTGCCGACCGGCTTCCACGGCGCGGTCAAGGCGGGCGTCGGTGTTGGCTCCACCGTGTATGTTGCCGGTGCAGGCCCGGTCGGTCTTGCTGCTGCCGCTTCCGCCCGCATTCTCGGCGCTGCGGTCGTCATGATCGGCGATTTCAACAAGGATCGTCTTGCCCACGCTGCGAAAGTCGGCTTCGAACCCGTCGATCTCTCGAAGGGCGACCGGCTGGGCGACATGATCGCCGACATCGTCGGCACCAACGAGGTGGACAGCGCCATCGACGCGGTCGGCTTTGAAGCACGCGGCCATGCAGGCGGTGAACAGCCGGCCATCGTTCTCAACCAGATGATGGAAATTACCCGCACCGCTGGTTCCATCGGCATTCCCGGCCTTTATGTAACGGAGGATCCCGGCGCGGTGGACGATGCCGCCAAGCAGGGCAGCCTGTCGCTACGCTTCGGCCTCGGCTGGGCAAAGGCGCAATCCTTCCACACCGGCCAGACACCGGTGCTGAAATACAATCGCCAGCTCATGCAGGCAATCCTGCACGACCGCTTGCCGATTGCAGACATCGTCAACGCCAAGATCATTGCGCTTGATGATGCCGTCCAGGGGTATGAGAGCTTTGACCAGGGCGCTGCCACCAAGTTTGTGCTTGATCCACATGGCGATCTGCTGAAGGCGGCCTGATGACTTTGCCCGCAAACGGGTGACAGGTAGAAGCGCCCGCGACGGATATCGTCGCGGGCGTCTTATTTTCAGGCCGTTTGACTGTCGAATAAAACTATGGCTCCCCCCCCAGCAGTGCTTCCAGCTCGTTCTTCGCTTCCGGGGAGAGATAGGGTCTGAACAGGCTTGAGACCTGCTGCAACCCCCAGTCCAACTGCTGCGGTCCAAACTCGGTAACACCTTCCTGAAGGTTGAGATAGGCCGCCCAATAGGTCGAGACGATCCAGAGGTTTGTCAGAACGGCTGGCCTTTCTTCTTGCGGAATTGCGGCCAGACCCGCTTTTTCCATACGCGAGACGATATCGCCAACGGCAAGGCGCATGGTCGCGCTGATCGCTCGCACGGGGTCGACAAGCGCCGGAGCCAAAGAGACGAGGCCGACAAGGTCGCGAAACAGGAAACGATAATCCCATACGAGCGAAAACCAGAGCCGCAGAAAACCGGCATAGGTCGCCGCCGCCTTCTCATTAGCGCTGTCAACATCCGTGACCACAGCCAAGGCATCGGCCTCGAACCGCGAGAAGAGCGCAAGGACAAGCGCTTCCTTGGTGCGGAAATGGTAATAGAGATTGCCTTCATTGATGCCGACCGCGCCTGCAATGTCTGCCGTCGTGACATGATCGGGCCCACGCTCATTGAACAAAGCGAGCGCGGCTGTAAGAATCCGTTCGCGCGTTGGTATTGGACGGTCCGTTGATTGCCTGCTGATGTTTTTTTTCACGACTGAAAACTCGACCATTGAAAAATAAGGCGTACACCTTAAATCACTAAAATAAGGTATACACCTTAAAAACCATTTTTGCCGTCATCGCGATATGGAGGGCCGAAACGTGCCTGAGAAAGACCTTCGCCAAAACAAGCCGCAAGCCAGCGAAACCTCTTCTATGTCCAACATCGCCGTTGCTCGCCTGGCGCTGTCGCTCATACAAAATCCGTTAAAGGCATTGCCGCCCGAGATTTTCACGGAGCCCGCGGTGTTCAATCGGATTGCGGGCCGGATACGGGTCCATCTTGCAGATCCCGCCCTTGTCCACGAAGCCCTGGTTAAAAATGCCCATTTGCTCTCCAAGGGCGATGATGTGCGTCGAGCTCTGGGCCCGGCTCTTGGGCAAGGTCTGTTAACTGCTGACGGCGATCACTGGAAGTGGCAGCGGCAGTCCGTCGCCGCGGCCTTCCGCCACGACAAACTCCAGCAACTCCTGCCCTCGATGGTGGACGCCGCTCGCCGCACGCAGAAGCGCTGGAACACTGCGCCGGGCGGCCATATCGATATCGCCCATGAAATGATGATGACCACGTTTGACGTGATCGTCGAGACCATGATGTCCGGCGGGCATGACGTCGATATCCACCGCGTCGAACAAAGCATCACCGACTATCTGAAGCCAACGGGCTGGACGATCGCGCTCGCCATGCTTGGTGTGCCGGAGTGGCTGCCGCATCCCGGTCGCCGCAAGGCGCGGTTGGCGGTCGACTATCTCCGCTCGAGCCTCGTGAAGGTAATTATCGAGCGGCGACGACATCCCGGCGACAGGGCGGATCTCGTTTCGATGCTTCTGGAGGCGAAAGACCCTGAGACCGGTCGGATGATGACCGATACGGAAATCGTCGACAATCTGCTGACGTTCATCACCGCCGGTCACGAGACGACGGCGCTTGGCCTTGTCTGGACATTCTACCTTCTGTCGCGACATCCGGAGATCGAAGCGAAGGTGATCGCGGAAATTGACGCCGTCACCGACGGCCAGCCGGTGACGGCAGACCATGTCGCCGGACTCACCTACGCGCGGCAGGTATTTTCAGAGGCGATGCGACTTTATCCCCCCGCTCCCATCATTACACGCACGGCATTGCAGGACTTCCGCCTCGGCGAACATGATATTGCGGCCGGAACTGTTCTTTATGTGCCGATATACGCCATCCACAGGCACGCCTCGCTGTGGGAAGAGCCTGACCGCTTCGATCCGGCCCGCTTCGAGCCGGAAAAAGTCAAGCAGCGCCACCGCTATGCCTACATGCCCTTCGGCGCCGGTCCGCGCGTTTGCATCGGCAATGCCTTTGCGATGATGGAAGCTGTCGCCATCCTCGCGGTCCTTTTGCAGGGCGCCCACGTCAGGAACAAGACGCCAGCAACCATGGAGCCGCTGATGCGGGTCACCCTGCGGCCAGAAGACCGGCTGATGATGCAAGTCGTGCCAAGACAAAACAAATCGCCCGCGGCGTGAACGACCGCGGGCGACAGGATCAGTGCAAATCTTCATCCGTCACCGGATGGTGACGATCAGAGGTCGACGTCGAGGATCGCCATGGAAAAGTTATAGGAGCGGTCGCCGTCTTCGTCGTCGATGTAGACAACGCCGAGAAACTCTTCGCCCATATACACTTCAGCCGAATCGTCCTTGCGGGGACGCGCTTTGACAATCATCTTTTCGTTGAAGGTGCGCTTGAAATAGGCGTCGAGTTTTTTGAGTTCGTCGGCTTTCACCAGTTTTCTCCTGTGCGGTTCGCGTTGGCCCGCTTTTGGCATGGGACAAAGGCGAAAGTAAAGTGAAAGCGGCACGTCACCCATGTCTTTCCCATGGACGAGCGCAATATGTACCACCTCTCAGATATCGGCCCCGATGACCTGGTCCATCAGACGCGAGGGTTCGGAACACCCTGCTTCTCCCACCACCCGCGCCGGCACACCGGCAACCGTGGTCTTCGGCGGAACCGGCTTCAGCACGACAGAACCCGCCGCAATGCGCGAGCAATTGCCGATCTCGATATTGCCGAGAATTTTTGCCCCTGCCCCGATCATCACGCCATTTCCAATCTTGGGATGCCGGTCCGCCCCTTCCTTGCCGGTGCCACCCAGCGTCACGCCATGCAAGATGGAGACGTTGTCGCCGATGACGGCGGTTTCGCCGACCACAAGGCCGGTAGCGTGATCGAGGAAGATGCCCTTGCCGATGCGCGCGGCCGGGTTGATATCCGTCTGGAAGATGCTGGATGACCGGCTTTGCAGATAAAGGGCCAAATCCCTGCGCCCCTTCTGCAGCAGCCAGTGGGCAAGCCGATGGGTCTGGATCGCCTGAAAACCCTTGAAATAGAGGAGCGGCTCCATGAAGCGCGTGCAGGCCGGGTCACGGTCGTAAACGGCCTGAATGTCGACGCGCAGCACACTCCCCCATTCCGGCCAGTCGTCCAGCATATCCTGGAAGGTCTGGCGCAGAAGCACGGCCTGCATATCGGGATGATCGAGGAGTTCGCAGATACGGTAGATCACACACTCCTCGAGCGAGCGGTGATTGAGGATCGTCGAATAGAGAAAAGCGGAAAGCAGCGGGTCCTGCGCGGCGGCGCTGCGCGCTTCATTGAGCAGGCTGCCCCAGATCGGATCGACTATCGCCAGCTGTTCAGGCTGACGGGCCTCGGTACGTGCGACCATGAACGGTCTCCTCGTTTGCAGTGGTCGTTCTTTATACAGAAAAAGGCGTGCGTTAGAAATGGGATTCGAACGACGACTTTAAAGGCGGCAAGGCTTCAGTTTTTCTTCATGCAGCTTGAAAAACCATTTCTTGCCGGTGCGAACAATCCAGGAACTCCTGACGGAGAGCCGGTCTCACTTCTTCTGCAAGATCACCCGGGTCAAAGCCCGCGATAAAATTCCAAAACCGCGGCCTTGAACACCCGGTCGCCGACGGCCAGCATGTGGTCGCGGCCGGGAATGTCGATCGCGCGTGCGTGCGGCATGACGGCGGCCAGTTCCTGACCGGACCCGGCAATATCGTCCTTCGTTCCGACCGCAATCAGCGTCGGGGCGTCGATCTTTGCCGCCTGCTCGCGCGTGACGAGAACGCGCGACGTCTCGATACAGGCGGCAAGCGCCAGACGGTCGCTTTTCGTCTGGTCGGCGAAGGCGCGGAACATGCGGCCGCGCTCATGGGTCACGACATCGAGAGATGGAGCCAGCAGGGCCTCCGCAATCGGGTCCCAGTCGCCCACGCCTTCCACCATGCCGATGCCGAGGCCACCGAACACCAGGGAGCGAACACGCTCTGGATGCGCCATGGCCAGAAACGCGGAAATACGCGCGCCCATGGAATAGCCCATCACATGGGCTTCCGCGATGCCCAGATGATTGAGCAGCGCCACCGCATCGTCGGCCATGACCGCGGGATAATAAGCCTCGGAATCATGTGGCTTGTCGCTTGCGCCATGGCCGCGATTGTCGATGGCAATCACCCGGTAGCCGGCGTCACCCAGCGTCTTCAGCCAGCCGGGATGCACCCAGTTGACATTGGCGCTGGACGCAAAGCCGTGGATCAGCAGAACCGGGTCACCCGCCGGATCACCCTCGTCAAAATAGGCAAGGCGAAGACCGTCATGGGAAAAATCGGAAAACTGCGGCGTGTTGAGATTCATCAAGGACATCCTTTTTGCCGGACCATATGGCAGGAATTAGCAATGTTGAACATGTTTCGCTGACGATTTTTATGGAGATGCAATGCGTTTGAGGCTACATATCCGCAACGAAGAGCCGATGCGAGAAGACGCATTGCGGCTCTATAACGATATTGCATTTGGAGACGAACATGGCCGGCCATTCCATTCCCCACTTCCAGAACGATGGCGGACACCGCATGATCGAGATCGGCGTCAAGGAATTCATGTGCACCGGCGCATCCGTGCCTTACGATCACCCGCATATCTTCATCGATATGGGCGACGACAATGAGAAGGTCTGCTCCTACTGCTCGACCCTTTATCGCTACAATCCGTCGCTGAAGGCCGAGCAGACCAATCCTCCGGGCTGCGTTTTCCACGTGAAGGCCGCCTGACCTTCCCCTCTTCCTGATCGGGGCGCAGCATGCCCATAAAATCCGTAGCCATTGTCGGTGCCGGCATTGCCGGTCTCACCGCGGCCCTTTCTTTTGCCCGGTACGGGATTGCTTGTGACATCATCGAACAGGCCGGTGAACTGACCGAAGTCGGCGCCGGTCTGCAACTGTCCCCCAACGCATCGCGCATCCTGGCCACGCTTGGCGTTTTGCCTAATATCGAGGCCCGCTGGACCGAACCGGTCACCGTCGAACTCGCTTCCGGAAAAACCCTTTCCCCCCTGCTCTCGCTGTCCATGGGTGCCGTGGCGCGCAAACGCTGGGGCGCACCCTATGGCGTGTTGCATCGCTCAACCCTGCAAGGCGCGCTTCTCCAGGCGGTGACACAGAACCCACTCTGTCGCCTGAAACTGGGAAAGCGCATTGAAAACGCCACCTTGGATGTGATTGCCGCAACGACTTTCCGCGACCATGATCTGATCGTCGGTGCGGATGGTGTCTGGTCCGCGGCCCGTTTCGCCGTGCCTTCCGCACCCACCGCCACCTTCTCCGGCAATGTCGCCTGGCGGTTCACTGTTGCCGACAGCGATGTACCATCCGCTATCAACAAGAGCGCCGTCACGGCCTATCTCAGTTCGGGCGGCCATATCGTCGCTTATCCGCTGAAGGAAGTCGGCGGCTTCAACATTGTCGTGATCGCACTTGGCGCGGACCCCGGCGCGACGTGGCGGGCGGAATCGAGCGGGCAGCAGAAAGCGCTGATGCTCGAGCAGTTTCGACGGTTTAGCCCGCAGATCGTCCGCCTGCTCGCCTCGTCTGAGAATCCGACCTTCTGGCCCCTCTATCAGGCTGGCCCCGGCCGCTGGCATAATGGACGTGACACCGTGCTGATCGGCGACGCGGCGCATGCCATGATGCCCTTCGCCGCCCAGGGTGCGGCCATGGCGATAGAGGATGCGTTTGAACTTGCGGGCACAGTGGCCGGCAGCAATGGCGAAAAGCCCCTGCCTGTGCCGCAGGCCCTTGCCGCCTTCGAGACCTTGCGCCTCCCCCGTATCGAAAAGGCCCGCAAGCGGGCCTCTCTCAATCGTCTTGCCTATCATGCCAAAGGTCCGGTCCGAATTGCCCGGAACCTGGTATTTTCCACCCGTCCCACAGAAGCGTTCCTGAAGGACTTCGACTGGCTCTACGGCTACCGCGCGAAGGGCTGAGGGGCTGAGGGCTGGGTCAGACGCCGGCCGCGGCCTTGAACGCGGCCTCCAGATCCATCTTGAGATCGGCGACATCCTCGAGCCCGATCTGCAACCGGATAACCGGGCCACCCGAAGGACCCTTGGCGATGGTCCGATCGACCAGCGAGACGGCGACCGCAAGCGATTCGTAGCCACCCCAGGAATAGCCGAGCCCGAAGAAGGTCAGCGCATCGAGGAAGGCGGCTGCAGCCTGCTTGTGCCTGCCCTCTTCCGCCTTCAAGACGAAGGAGAAGACACCGCTCGCGCCCTTGAAATCACGCTTCCACAGTTCGTGTCCGGGAAAGCTCGGCAAGGCCGGATGCAGTACACGCACGACATCGTCGCGGCTTTCCAGCCATGTGGCAATATCAAGCGCGCTTTTCTGATGATGCGCCAGCCGGATGCCCATAGTGCGGATGCCGCGCAGGATTTGGTACGCGTCGTCAGATGTGACGCAGATGCCGAGATTGGCATTGGCCTGATAAAGCGCCTTCCAGTGCTTTTCATTGGCAGAGACGAAGCCCATCAGGACATCCGAATGACCCGAGGGATATTTGGTGGCGGCATGGATGGAGACATCGACGCCGAAATCCAGGGGCTTGAAATAAAGCGGCGTCGCCCAGGTATTGTCCATCGTCACGACGCAATCATGCCTGTGCGCGATATCGGTGATCAGCCGCACATCCTGAATTTCGAAGGTGTTGGAGCCCGGCGCTTCCAGATGCACCAGCTTCGTGTTCGGGCGGATCAAGGCCTCGATGCCCTCCCCGATCGCCGGATCGTAATATTCCACCTCGACACCCAGCTTTTTCAGCATCGTGTTGCAGAAACGGCGGGTGGGGAAATAGACGGAATCAACGATCAAGGCATGATCGCCCGCACCGAGATAGGCGAGGAACGGCACGGTGATGGCGGCAAGGCCCGACGGCACGAGAATGGTCCCGGCCGAGCCCTCAAGCGCGTTGACCATGTTGCACAGCGCGTCGGTCGTCGGCGTGCCATGCGTGCCATAGGTATATTTCTGGTTTTCGGTCGAAAGCGTCTCGGCATCCGGGAAAAGCACGGTCGAGCCACGCATGATGGGCGGGTTGACGAAACCGAAACAATCGGCGGGATCGTTACCGCCATGGGTCAGGCGCGTATTTACACCTGCGGCGGAAAGCAGGTCATTTCTCTTGGTCATTTCAGATCAGCTTTCGAAGGAATATTGACGGGGCGACAATGCGGAGAGCAGGAGGTTAGGTCAAGTCCTGAAGGCGCGCGTCCGGTTCATCAACATATCTGTAAAAAATCAGCATACAATAAGTATACAAAATTCAGGCAAGCGTAAATTTACGCAAAAATATGCTCATATTTTCACCCTTTGCATAATTACCGACCAAAATTTGGAAAATTCCCTTTTATAGGCACAATTATCGCCCGAACACCTTGACCCTTTCGAAGATTCGAATCTTATAAAGAATGCGGATCGAGGAGATCTCGCTGAAGGGGGAGCTGGGGAAAATAAAGAAGCCGGTCCCCTTCCAATGGATGATAACAAACAAAGGTTGGGAAAAATGAAAAAGGCAATTCTGTCGGCCGCTATCGGCGCAGCAGTTTTGGGAGGAGCCTCGGTCGCTTCGGCGGCAACCCTTCAGGACGTGAAGGCAAAGGGCTTCGTGACCTGCGGCGTGAGCGCTGGCATTCCGGGATTCTCCAATCCCGACGACAAGGGCGAATGGTCGGGTATCGATGTGGACTATTGCCGCGGTATTGCCACTGCGGTTTTTGGTGACCCTTCGAAGGCCAAGTTTGTTGCCCTGTCGAGCAAGGATCGTTTTCCGGCTCTCCAGTCCGGCGAAGTCGATGTTCTGACCCGTAACACCACCTGGACCATCAGCCGCGACACGTCGCTCGGCTTCAACTTCCGTACCGTCAACTACTACGACGGCCAGGGCTTCATCGCCAAGAAGAGCCTCAACGTAAAGTCCGCTCTCGAGCTTTCCGGCGCTGCCGTCTGCGTTCAGACCGGTACGACCACCGAGCTCAACCTCGCCGACTACTTCAAGACAAACAATCTGCAGTACAACCCGGTCGTTTTCGAAAAGGAATCCGACGCGACGTCTGCCTATGATTCCGGTCGTTGCGATGTCTACACCACCGACCAGTCGGGCCTTTATGCAATCCGTCTGAAGCTGAAGAACCCGGAAGAAAACGTCGTTCTGCCTGAGATCATCTCCAAGGAGCCGCTTGGCCCGGCCGTTCGCCAGGGTGACGACCAGTGGTTCGACATCGTCACCTGGGTTCACTACGCGATGGTCAACGCCGAAGAACTGGGCGTCACCTCCAAGAACGTCGATGAGCAGAAGAACAGCGCCAACCCGGACATCAAGCGTTTGCTCGGTACGGAAGAAGGCACCAAGATCGGTACCGATCTCGGCGTTGGCAATGACTGGGCTTACAACATCGTCAAGCTGGTCGGCAATTACGGTGAAGTCTTCGACCGCAACGTCGGCGCCGGCTCTCCGCTCAAGATCGAGCGCGGCCTGAACAGCCTCTGGACCAAGGGCGGCCTGCAATACGCACCGCCGGTCCGTTGATCGGTCCCATCACCGGCTAAACGATAAGGAGGCTGGGCAACACCCGGCCTCCAATTAAAATTTATAAATAAGCTCGCAAAGAGCACATAAAAGGGAAAGGTGCCTATGGCAGGCAACGCGGTCAGTTCGCAACGATCGCGCGCGCAAAGCGCGTCGTCACTTATCTACGATCCACGGATACGCGGCATTTTCTATCAGGTCCTGACAGTCGTCATCCTGACCGCCTTCGTTTGGGTCATCGTGACGAATACGATCCACAATCTTCAACGAGCAAACATTTCATCCGGCTTCGGCTTCCTCGACGGAAGAGCCGGTTTTGATATCGGTCAGTCGCTGATCGCTTATACCAGCGACGCGACCTATGGCCGGGCATTGGTCGTTGGCATTCTCAACACGATCCAGGTCGCATTTTTCGGCATCATCGCCGCCTCGATCATCGGTTTCATCGTCGGTATTGCGAGGCTTTCCAATAACTGGCTGATCTCGAAACTCGCGCAGGCCTATGTGGAAATCTTCCGCAACATCCCGCCGCTGCTCGTCATCTTCTTCTGGTACAAGGGCGTCATCTCCGTCCTGCCGCAGGCGCGCGAGTCGCTTGAGCTGCCGCTTGGAAGCTACCTCAACAACCGCGGTTTCTTTTTTCCGAAGCCGCTCTGGGGTGACGGCATCTGGCTCGTTCCAGCAGCCCTCCTGGTTGCCATCGTCATCAGCGTTTTCATTTATCGCTGGGCAAAGGCGAGACAGGAGCGCACCGGCCAGCAGTTCCGCACCGGTATCACGCTCACGCTTCTCATCATCGGCCTGCCGCTCGCCACGTTCCTGGCCATCGGTGCGCCGCTGACTTTCGACTATCCGATTGCCGGACGCTTCAACCTTTCCGGTGGCGCCGTCGTCGCGCCTGAATTCATGTCGCTGTTTCTGGCGCTGTCCTTCTACACCGCCTCCTTCATCGCCGAAATCGTTCGCGGCGGCATCAAGGCCGTGGCGAAAGGGCAAACGGAAGCTGCGGATGCACTCGGGCTTCGTTCCAGCACCACGACACGTCTGATCGTCGTGCCGCAGGCGATGCGCATCATCATTCCGCCGCTGACAAGTCAGTTCCTCAACCTCACCAAGAACTCGTCGCTTGCTGTCGCCGTCGGCTTCGCCGACATCGTCTCGGTCGGCGGTACGATCCTGAACCAGACGGGTCAGGCGGTTGAAGTCGTTGCCATCTGGCTGGTCATCTATCTCTCGCTATCCCTGTTCACGGCCCTGGTCATGAACTGGTTCAACGCGAAAATGGCTCTGGTGGAGAGATGACGATGACGATCAGCAACCATGCCTTCGTGCGCCAGACCATTGAAGAGGCCCGCCCCGCGCCATCGAGCGCGGTGGGCGTCACCCACTGGCTGCGCACCAAACTCTTCGCCACGCCCAAGGATGCGGTACTCACCGTCCTTGCCATCGCCCTGCTCGTCTATATTTTGCCGCCGATCATCGATTGGCTGTTTATCGACGCGGTATGGACGGGCAGCGACCGTCTCGCCTGCCTCACCGCTTCACAGGGCGGCGCGCTGCCGGATGGACAGTCCGGCGCCTGCTGGGCTTTCGTTTCGGCCAAGCTCGGCCAGTTCGTCTTTGGCCGCTACCCCATCGATGAGCGCTGGCGTCCGATCCTCGTCATGGTGATGTTCACCATCCTGTTGATCCCGATGCTCATTCCGAAGGCACCGTTCAAGCGTCTCAATGCGCTGGCGCTCTTCATCATCCTGCCCTTCATTGCGTTTTTCCTGCTTATCGGCGGCGTCTTTGGCCTGCCGAAGGTGGAAACGCAGCTCTGGGGCGGCCTGATGGTCACGCTCATCCTGTCCTTCTTCGGGATCACGGTGTCGTTGCCCTTCGGCATTCTTCTGGCGCTTGGCAGACGTTCGAACCTGCCGGTCATCAAGATGCTCTGCGTCCTCTTCATCGAGGTCATCAGAGGCATCCCGCTGATCACCGTGCTGTTCTTCGCCAGCATCATGCTGCCGCTGTTCCTGCCCGATGGCTGGACCTTCGACAAGTTCCTGCGCGCGCTGGTCGGCGTGTCGCTGTTCTCCTCCGCCTATATGGCGGAAGTGATCCGCGGCGGCCTGCAGGCCATTCCGAAGGGACAATATGAAGGAGCGGATTCGCTCGGCCTGAACTACTGGCAGAAGACGAGGCTGATCGTGCTGCCACAGGCGCTGAAGCTCGTCATTCCGGGCATCGTCAACACCTTCATCGGGCTGTTCAAGGACACGTCGCTGGTCTCGATCATCGGCATGTTCGACCTGCTCGGTATCGTCACACTCAACCAATCGGATGCGAACTGGGCGACGCCTGTTACCGCCATGACGGGCTATATCTTCGCAGGCTTCGTATTCTGGATCTTCTGCTTCGGCATGTCGCGTTATTCGCTGTTCATGGAACGGCACCTCGACACCGGGCATAAACGATAAGGGACGCTCAAAATGGCAGAAACTCAGGCAAAAAAACTGACCGTCTCGGCGACGGACGTCGCAATCGAAATCACCGGCATGAACAAATGGTACGGCGATTTCCACGTGCTGCGTGATATCAACCTGAAGGTCATGAAGGGCGAGCGCATCGTCATCGCCGGTCCTTCCGGGTCGGGCAAGTCGACCATGATCCGCTGCATCAACCGTCTGGAAGAGCACCAGTCGGGCAGCATCGTCGTTGACGGCATCGAACTCACCAACGACCTCAAGAAGATCGACGAAGTCCGTCGCGAAGTCGGCATGGTGTTCCAGCACTTCAACCTCTTCCCGCATCTGACGATCCTCGAGAACTGCACACTGGCGCCAATCTGGGTTCGCAAGATGCCCAAAAAGGAAGCCGAAGAAGTGGCGATGCACTATCTGAAGCGCGTGAAGATTCCCGAGCAGGCACATAAATATCCGGGCCAGCTCTCCGGCGGTCAGCAGCAGCGTGTGGCGATCGCCCGCTCGCTCTGCATGAAGCCGAAGATCATGCTCTTCGATGAGCCCACTTCGGCGCTCGACCCGGAAATGGTCAAGGAAGTGCTCGACACCATGGTCAGCTTGGCCGAAGACGGCATGACTATGCTGTGCGTCACCCACGAAATGGGCTTTGCCCGCCAGGTCGCAAACCGCGTCATCTTCATGGACCAGGGCCAGATCGTCGAACAGAATTCGCCCGCCGAATTCTTCGACAATCCGCAGCACGAGCGCACCCGGCTGTTCCTCAGCCAGATTCTGCACTGAGATCGGTCACCATCAACACATCATTCAACGGGGCCATTTCGGCCCCGTTTTTTATGACGCCAGACAGTTCTCCGCACCCGACGTAGTCCTCGCCGTCAAGGCGATGATCGACTGACTCCCCGTCAAGAATCCTCGCCTCAAGGGCGAGGATGACAGCCGAGCGGTTCGGCGCAGCTTGTTTTCATTTGCCCCGGCTTCTTACGTCAGCAGCAAAGCGACAGTCCGCCGAGTCGTCGTCCCCTCTATTTTTTCCTTTCATCAGAACGGTGAAACCATCAACTTCGCCGTGCTTTAACCATTTGTTACGAAACGGAAATCCTTGTTTTTCAGGGCTTCTGGCCGCCCATGACATTTTTTTGTCAAATCGTGCATTTTTCCGCTTGCGGAGCAACGGGAGCCTGACTATAAGGGCGCCACACCACAAGCGCACGCGCCCTTCGTCTATCGGTTAGGACGTCAGATTTTCATTCTGAAAAGAGGGGTTCGACTCCCCTAGGGCGTGCCACTTGGCTTCATGGTTACCTCCTAAACGACTCCGGCACCGAATAAAATCGCAATATTTCGCGTATGTCATCATTGCTGCGGAACCGATTTGCCATGGGCACGTTAGATGCCTGTCCCCCCGATGGAAGGCAAGCCGGACGAAGTGCCGCCGCGCAATTCACCCGGCTTGCCTTTCCCCTCTCCGAGATCATCAAGAAGTTCAAAGCAAGGGTGAGCGCTGCCAGCCAGGCGTTATCGATATGGACATTGCCCATCCGCACCGCGTCGCGCGCTGCGCGAGATTGAAGCGGTAATTCAAGGATTTGCGCGGGTCCAACCGGGTTTTCCACAGCCCCTTCCGCCCTGCCAAAAAAACACGTCCGTGAGCGAAAAAAATCAAATTTACCGCTTGCGGAGCAACGGGAGCCTGACTATAAGGGCGCCACACCACAAGCGCACGCGCCCTTCGTCTATCGGTTAGGACGTCAGATTTTCATTCTGAAAAGAGGGGTTCGACTCCCCTAGGGCGTGCCACTTGCTTCTCCCAAAAAATCAAAAACATGATCGAATGTCTTGATGCAACGCATTGAGATTGCGTCACGCATTTTTCCTGTCCGCCAGTCGTGTTTTTCGTGGAGTTTTTGGCGAATTCCCAAACGCCTCACGGCGCGAAAGCGGCGTCCAGAACGCGCAGCTGCACGCGCCGCTGGCCCTGCCAGAGATCAGCCCCGACGGTGCCCGCCACGTGGATGTTTCTGCCTCGCGCGTTCAGCAGCATCTGCCCCAGGGGCGCCTCTGCGGCACGGAATGCAATGCCGTCCAGCCGAGAGCCGTCCATGGCCTCCAGCGTGATCTTGACATGCGACGTCCCCACCAAGCGCACATCCCGCAGACGATGTGCCGGCACCGCAAAGATCGGCTGCGAATGGCCTGACCCGTAAGGCCCCGCCTGCTCCAGCTGATCGACAAGCTGCACTGTGGCGCCAGACGCGCCGATGGCGCCGTCGATTTTGAGAACGCTGCTCTCCACCAGCTCATTGACGGTCTTTGCGGCCGCCTCCTCAAAGAATGTCCTGAGCTTGCCCAGATTGGCGCGCTCAACCGTGAGGCCCGCAGCCATGGCGTGCCCGCCCCCCTTGACCAGCAGTCCTGCCTCCACGGCCGCCCGCACCATGCGGCCCATGTCGAAGCCGTTGATCGAGCGGCCCGAGCCGGTGCCCTTGCCGGACGGATCGAAAGCGATGGCGAAAGCCGGGCGGCGGAATCGGTCCTTGAGGCGAGAAGCCAGAAGCCCAACGATGCCGGGATGCCAGTTCTCACGCGCCGTCACGATGACGCCAGCGCCTGAGCCATCGGCATATTCGAACAGAGCCTCGGCTTCCGCCTCCGCCAGCATCGCCGCTTCCATCGCCTGCCTCTCGCGGTTCAGCTCGTCCAGTCGCTCGGCAATCGCTTCGGCCTGCGAGGGATCATCGATCGTCAGCAGGCGACTGCCAAGCGCCGCATCCCCGATACGGCCGCCGGCATTGATCCGCGGCCCGATGAGGAACCCGAAATGATAGGGCGTGACAGGCCCCCCGAGACCGGCCTTCTTGAAGAGGGCCGCAAGCCCGGCATTGTTCATATGACGGGCGGCAATCAGCCCCTTCACCACATAGGCGCGGTTGAGGCCCTTCAGCGGAACCACATCGCAGACAGTGGCCAGCGCGACGATATCGAGAAGGGACAGCAGGTCGAGCGTGAAGGCCTGTCGATGCCGCCTGTCCTTCAGCATGCGCAGCGTCGCCACGAGCACGAGGAACACCACGCCTGCCGCACATAGATGCCCCTGCCCCGACAGATCGTCTTCCCTGTTGGGATTGACCAGCGCGACCGCAGGCGGCAACTCCGTGCCGACCTGGTGATGGTCGATCACCACCACATCCGTTCCGGCATCCTTCGCAGCCTGAAGGGATTCATGGCTGGTGGAGCCACAGTCCACGGTGACGATGAGCGTCGCTCCATTGGCGGCCAGCTGCTGCATCGCCGCCGGGTTCGGCCCATAGCCTTCGAAAATACGGTCGGGAATATAGATCTCGGGTGTCAGACCGAAATGGGCGAGGAACCGGTACATCAGAGCGGACGACGCAGCACCATCGACGTCATAGTCACCGAAGATCGCAACCTTCTCACCGGTCTCGACAGCGCGCACCAGCCGCTGCGCGGCCTTTTCGCAATCGGTCAGCATATGCGGATCGGGCATCAGCGAGCGTATCGTTGGATCAAGAAACGCCAGCGCGTCATCCACTCCAACCCCGCGCCCCGCCAGAACGCGTGCAATCAGTTCGGGAATACCGTGGACCTGCGACATCGCCAAGGCGCGGTTCTGCCCGGCCTGATCCAGCCGCGACACCCATCGCTGTTCTGTTGCCGACCGCTCCACGCTCAGAAATGCGCGGACCACCGTATCGGCCGGCTCCAACATCGCCATTCCGTCCATTCGTCCTGTGATGCGCCATCGCGCTTTCAGAAGGGGCTAAATGGCGATGACGCGTTTTTCAAGCAAAAACGCGCATGGACCATTTCACAGGGAGAAAATCGAGAAAAACGGGCTGATGATCGACGCAGCGCCGATGAGAAGCAGCAATGAAAAAACAGCGAGCGAACTCCAGTTGCGCTCGTATTCGCCTGTGTCGAATTCCATGCTGCGGATATTGTCGTTTGCCCCCTGGGGACGCGGCCGATGCGCCGTAAAGGCGCGCTCGCGTCTGTTGTCCTTGAACAGGATCAGTGATGTCACGGCCACGCCTCCCTCGCTTGGTGAACATCGTCAACAGTAAAGCCGAATCGCTTGGTATTCCAGCGGGTCCGAAGAGGATCGAACAATTTTTTGGATGTTGCCGGCTCAAAAAAGGAGCGGGATATCAAGCGCCAAAAAAAATCGAGCCACTCTAAAAGGACGCTCTCTTCCTACTCGAAAACGTCTTTCGTCGTCGTCCTCGGGGCACGCCCGAGGATGACGACGCGCTTGGCAAGAGTGCCGTGCCCCCGTGTGACACGGCTCTAGCGTCTCAGGTCCGCTCAATCCGTATGACCTGAGGCTCACTGACGAGATATTTCTCGCTCTTGATCGCCTTCACCGCCTTGCGGATCGCATCTTCCATCGTCGCGTGGGTGACGAGGATGATGGTCTGCGGCGCACCTTCCACGTGCACGCGCTGGCGCTGCACAATGGATTCCAGCGAGATGTTATTATCCGCCATGCGGCTCGCAATGGAGGCAAAGACGCCTGCCTGATCCTTTACCGTCAGACGGATGAAGTACCCGCCCTCATGGCTCTTCATCTTGGCACGGCGGTACTCCGTCAGCGACTTGGCCGGACGGCCGAGCACCGGCACCTGCTGAGCGCCCGGACGGCTCTTGGCGATATCGGCGATGTCACCCAGCACGGCAGACGCCGTCGCGTTGCCGCCCGCACCCGGTCCCACCATCAGCAGCTCGCCGAGAATGTCGGATTCGATCGCAACCGCATTGGTGACGCCGTCGACCTGGGCAATCACGGAATCAAGCGGCACCATGGTCGGATGCACGCGCTGTTCGATGCCGGACTCCGTCACCTGCGCCACGCCGAGAAGCTTGATGCGGTAACCCAGCTCGGCGGCCGCCTGAATATCCTCGATTGAAATATTGGTGATACCTTCGAGATAGATGTCGTCGGCAGCGATCTTGTTGCCAAAAGCGAGTGTCGTGAGGATGGACAGCTTGTGTGCGGTATCGTTGCCCTCAATATCGAAAGCAGGATCGGCTTCAGCATAACCCAGCCGCTGCGCTTCCTTCAGGCACGCCTCGAACGACAGACCTTCCTTTTCCATCTTGGTCAGGATGTAATTGCACGTGCCGTTCATGATGCCGTAAATGCGCGACACATGGTTGCCGGTCAGCGATTCACGCAGCGCCTTGATGACGGGGATGCCGCCAGCCACAGCCGCTTCGAAATTGAGCAGCGCGCCCTTGTCTTCAGCGAGGATCGCCAGATCTACGCCATGCTTGGCCAGCAGCGCCTTATTGGCAGTCACCACGTGGAGACCACGCGCCAGCGCCGCCCGTACGGCATTTTCCGCATGGCCGGAAGCACCGCCGACCAGTTCGACGAAAACATCGATATCGGCTTCGCTCGCCATCTGCTCCGGCGTGTCGAACCAGGTAATACCAGTGAGATCAATGCCGCGATCGCGCGAACGATCGCGCGCGCTCACTGCAATAATCTCAATTGCGCGTCCGCAGGTAATCGCAAGTTCGTTGCTTCTCTGCTGGAGGATGCGCACGAGCGAAGCGCCGACAGTGCCGAGCCCCGCTATGCCGATTCTCAATGAATCTGCCATGGGTATGTTCCTGATTGCTGGTGATGGTGGCGGCCGAGGCCCGGCCGCCTTGGGTTGCCCTTATCTGTGGGCGTTCAGCGAAACGACATTGTGCATCGTTTCGTCTGCGCTCGACAGGAAACGCTTCAGATTGCGCGCGGCCTGACGAATTCGATGCTCGTTTTCCACGAGCGCGAGGCGGACGTAATCATCGCCCATCTCGCCAAAGCCGATGCCGGGAGCAACGGCGATATCGGCCTTCTCGACCAGAAGCTTGGAGAATTCCAGGCTGCCGAGATGGCGGAATTTTTCCGGGATCTTCGCCCACGCGAACATGGTCGCTGCCGGTGGCGGAACCTCAAAGCCGGCCTTGCCGAAGGTGTCGACCATGACGTCGCGGCGGCGGCGATAGACATTACGCACCTCGGCGATATCGGAGCCATCACCGTTGAGCGCGTGCGTCGCAGCAACCTGGATCGGCGTGAAAGCGCCGTAGTCGAGGTAAGACTTCACGCGCGTCAACGCCGCGATCAGCCGCTCGTTGCCGACGGCAAAGCCCATGCGCCAGCCGGGCATGGAGAAGGTCTTCGACATGGAGGTGAACTCCACCGCAACGTCGATGGCGCCGGGAACTTCCAGAACCGAAGGTGGCGGATTGCTTTCGTCGAAATAGATTTCCGAATAGGCAAGATCGGAGAGCACGATGATCTCGTGCTTCTTCGCAAAAGCGATGACGTCCTTATAGAAATCGAGCGATGCGACATGCGCCGTCGGGTTGGATGGATAATTGACGATCAGCGCCAGCGGCTTGGGGATGGAGTGGCGCACCGCGCGCTCCAGGGGGCCGAAGAAGCTCTCATCCGGCTCGACGTTCATGGACCGGATAACGCCGCCCGCCATCAGGAAGCCGAAGGCGTGGATCGGATAGGTCGGGTTTGGGCAAAGAATGACATCACCGGGTGCCGTGATGGCCTGCGCCATGTTGGCGAAGCCTTCCTTGGAGCCAAGGGTCGCGACGACCTGCGTATCCGGGTTCAGCTTCACACCGAAACGGCGGGCGTAATAGGCAGCCTGGGCGCGGCGAAGGCCGGGAATGCCCTTGGATGAGGAATAACGATGGGTGCGCGGGTCCTGAACGACCTCGCAAAGCTTGTCGACGATCGCCTTCGGGGTCGGAAGATCGGGATTGCCCATGCCGAGATCGATGATATCGGCCCCGCCCGCTCGCGCGCTCGCTTTCAAACGGTTGACCTGTTCGAAGACGTATTGCGGCAGACGCCGGACCTTGTGAAACTCTTCCATCTCTTTCCTCATGGGAATGGACCGGTTCTGCCGGCCCATAACGAAGGTTCGTTTTTGCTTTGAAACGCCGCCGACACGAACCGACCCGGCAAGCGTTATTCATTGTAGCCTATGCATTCAAAAACAAGAATGCGTTTTCAGCCATGGACAGCAGCGCGGACGAACCATGCCAGAGCAAGAGTAAGACCCTCACCGACAGGCTTGCAGGCCGTCCCTTGCGGTACGTCCTGCATAACGCCAGTTTCACGCAAAATGCAAGCGCTGTCAGGATGCCCTAGCAAACTGGTGCGCCTTATGGGCACCCCCGATGTGATGTTCTTCGACGCGTGTAGGCGCCCCAATCTTGAACCGTGCAATCAGCCCGGCAAGATGGTCCGCCTGGTCGGCAAGCAGGGTGGTCGCCGCGGTCGTTTCCTCAACCATCGCGGCGTTGGCCTGCGTCACCTGATCGATCTCGTTGATCGCCGCATTGATCTCCTCCAGCCCCGCCGACTGCTCGTTGGCCGATCTTGCAATCGACTGCACGTGAGAATCGACCTTTCCCACGTCGGCTTCGATCTTCGTCAGTGCGCTACCCGTCGCCACAACGAGCTGGACGCCCGAGGCCACCTCATGGGTCGTTCGTGAGATCAATGCGCTGATCTCCTTGGCCGCCTTGGCGGAGCGTTGCGCCAGATCGCGAACCTCCTGGGCAACCACGGCAAAGCCCTTTCCGGCTTCCCCGGCGCGAGCGGCTTCCACGCCCGCATTCAGTGCCAGCAGGTTCGTCTGAAAAGCGATCTCGTCGATCATGCCGGTAATCTGGCTGATTTCGCTCGACGCCTGTTTAATCCGCTCCATTGCCGCAATGGCGCTGTTGACGATGTCGGCCGATTTTTTCGTGCTGGCCAGCGTATCGTTTACCATGGCGCTGGCCTCGTGAGACCGTCGTGCCGAATGTTTGACGGCCTCGGTCATTTCCGCAAGAGCGGCCGAAGTCTCCTCCAGGGCTGCTGCCTGTTGCTCACTACGTTTCGACAGATTGATCGCAGACGCATGGATTTCCGCCGAGCCGCCGTTGATGGTCGCGGTCGCACTGCTGATATTGTCCAACATGTCGCGCAAATTCACCATGCCGGCATTCACATTGTTCTGCAGCTCGCTGAACACACCATGAAAGTCGCCGCACATTTCCCGCGTCAGATCGCCGCTGGCAAGGGAAGACATCACGTTGCGCGTTTCCGCCACTCCCCGTTCCACGGATGTCATCAGCCTGTTGACGCTCGCCGCAAAGGTGTCGAGTTCCTCGTTTTCGTAATTTGCTTCGATACGGCGGGAAAAATCACCCGCCGCCGCCGCCTTGACGACCCCATTGATGCTCGATTGCAATGCCTCCGCCTTGGCCTGCAACGCCGCCTCCTTCGCGTTGAGTTCACGGAAGTTGATGCCGTTCGTTTTGAAGACTTCGAGAGCGCGCGCCATTGCACCAATTTCATTGGCCCGATCGGTGAAGGGTATACGAACCTCGAAATGCCCCTGTGCAAGCCGCTGCATGATATCCGTCGCGGTCCTGATCGGCTTTACCATATAACCCGTTGCGAGATAGGCGCCGATGACGGCCACAACGGTAACGAGAGCCAGCAACGTCAGGAAATAGCGAAACTGAAGAGAGGACTTCTCCTGTATGCGTGCGGCGACCGCCGCCTCGTCGTTCTGCAAGCTTTTGAGCAATGCATCCTGCACGACAATCAGTTTTTGAAATTCGGCCGCTGCACTGCGAACGCGCAACGCGCCAAATGCAGGATTTTGCATCACACCCGCGACGCCGTCGCGCGCAGCCCTGTTGTAATTTTCAAGCAACTTGAAATAATTCGCCTGCTGCTCGTCCGGAACATTGAGGCCCACACTTTGCAGTTCCTTGATCGCCGTAAGCAGACTTTCTCCCAGACCATGGGCTTTCTGGGCGATCTGGTCGATCTGCTCTTTGGGAGCTTTCATCAGGCTATACGCAGCCACCGACATGGCAGTGGAATTGATGCCCTCTGAGATTTCGTAAATCGTCTTTAAGCGCAGCACCGACGCCTGCGAAACGGCGATGGCTTCGCGCGCTTCCTCGTAACCGTTGCGGGTTTCCAGAAGAACGAACGCAGATGCCACACCAATAAGCATAATGACGATGAGACCCGGCAACGCGAGTATATATTTAAGCGACACTTTCTCATCCCTTCCCCAAAAAGACCTCTGATGACGCCAACCGTCAGGCAGTGAAACCGTCAGCAGAAAATCAATCCCATGCCATCGCGCAGACGACATCTTTGGATGCCAACGCAACACAGGCAATCTTTGAAGGAGAAATGCTGTTCGTGGTCGGATTGGGTAATTCCGGACCCAGCTCGATGACGCCCTTGCCGTTACCGGCGGCGAGCTTTTCCTTGATCATCGCGACAAGTTTGGAACCATCGCTAAGGACGAAATCATTCAGATCGTCGCCGGGTTTCGTCTGGCCCGAAAAGTCGAAGAGCATGTGTCCAGCGTCATTCATGGACCAGACATGCAACCCCTTCCCCGCCTTCATATCGACCAGTTCGGTACCGGCGGCCTCGATCAATTGCGCCCCTTTTTCGATTCCATTCTGTGAAACGATCGCAGCGGCTTTTTCGGCATTGGCGGAAAGATCAAACGCCCACGCGGAAGACGCGGTCAATATCGAAAAAGTACTAAGTATAAATATTCCAATGTACATGATAATCTCCAAAAATACAAATATAAGCGCCGGTTTCAGCGCCACAATTATTCGGAGATACTTCTTATTTTTAGTTAATTATGGAAATGAACTATTTGGGTAAAATGCCGCTCTCGAGTTCGACAGCGGCATAGCCTCAGGAAATCAGCCGCGCTCACCCTTCACAATTGCCGACCGGATGACCGAGAGCACGCGCTCCGGCTGGATATCGGTGCAGACAAGCTGGCTCGGATGCCCGTCCCATTCCCCTGGCGGAAAAGCGCGTCCGTCAGGCTTCTGGATCGTCTGGCCATCGGCAAGACCGCCGCAGACGACACGGATAGGGCCGCTGCGGGTCTCGAAAAGCTCGGGCGCGACAAGATAGACGCAGGCGCAGCTATCATGCACCACCATGCCGTCACCCGTGCGGGTCTTGTAGAAATCGATGTAGAACTGCGACAAGTCGGACAGAAGTTGCACCGGTTTGCCGCCGGTCTCTGCCATCTCTGCCATGAAGGCGCTCGTCATCACGGTTTTCGTCGTGACATCGAGACCAACAACAACCACGCGCCACGGCGCGGTGAAAACGAGATCGGCCGCTTCCGGATCGCCGTGGATATTGGCCTCTGCCGCCGGTGAAACGTTGCCGTTGATATCGAAAGCACCGCCCATGACGATGACGTCCTTCACCAGCGCGGCGAAATCGGGTTCCTCCCGCAGCGCCAGGGCCAGATTGGTCATGCGGCCAACGGCAATCAGCGTCACCGCGCCGGGGTTGGCTTTCACCGTTTCGATGATGAAGCGATGCGCCGGACGCGGATCGAGCGGCAGATCGATGGTGTCAGGAATATCGATATCGCCAAGGCCGTTTTCGCCATGGATGAAGGTCGGCCAGTGGCCTTCCTTGCGGGCAGGATCGAAGGTTACACCAGCACCCTTGGCAACCGGCGCCGTCATCTGCCATTCCCGCTTGAGGAAGAGCGCATTGCGGGTGGTAATATCGATGGGCGCGTTGCCGAAAACAGTGGTGACGCCGATCAGATCGATATCGGGGTGGCGGTGCAGAAAAAGAAGCGCCATCGCATCATCTACACCCGGGTCCGTATCGAATATCACTTTATGCATAATGCCCTCATCCGTCTGTCTCTGGCGCCAGCCGGCCTTGCCGCGTTGCGCCACGGAAACATAACGATAAGCGGCCGCACCGCAATCCCCTGCCAGCCGCCGCAAGCACAGAAAGAGATTGCGCGCTTGGCCTTTCGGTGAAAGAAGAAGCCCTCTTCCTCCGCCTGCCCGGACACATCAAGTGCAAGACATCGCCCTCAACGTTTTCATCGTCCTCTTCTGCGTCGCCGTCTTTGCCGGCTTTATCGATTCCATCGCCGGCGGCGGCGGTCTCATCGTCATTCCGGCCATGCTGATCATGGGAATTGCGCCGCTCGATACGCTCGGCACCAACAAGCTGCAGTCGCAGTTCGGCTCTGCCTCCGCCACGATAGCCTATGCGCGGCGGGGACATGTCAATCTGCGAGAGCAGTTGCCGATGGCCCTGATGGCTATGCTGGGAGGAGCGCTGGGCGCGATCGCTGCCGGCTTCGTGCCCTCGAGCGTCCTGCGCACGATCATGCCGTTCCTGCTGATCGCCATCGCCCTTTATTTCGCCCTGAAACCGCAGATGAGTGACGTCGACAGCCATCGCCGCATCACGCCTTTTGTCTTCGGCCTGGTGATCGCGCCGCTGATCGGTTTTTATGATGGGGTTTTCGGCCCGGGCGCTGGCTCGTTTTATATGCTCGCCTTCGTGGCGCTTGCCGGTTTTGGCATGCTGAAAGCCACCGCCCATACGAAGCTCCTGAATTTCGGCTCTAACATCGGCGGCTTCATTGTCTTTGCTATCGGTGGCTCCGTCTTGTGGAAACTGGGCCTTGCCATGGGTGTGGGCCAATTTATCGGCGCACAGGTCGGTTCCCGATTCGCGATGAAGAACGGGGCAAAGATTATTCGGCCGCTACTGGTGGTATCCTGCCTCGCCATGGCGACGAAGCTACTGATCGACGCATCATCCGCATGGTCGATCGCCGCTATATGGGAAACCATCTTCCCGAACTAGCCGGAATAGAAAACGGCGCACCTTACCGTTGCCATCAGAGACGTGCGCGGGCTTCACGCCATGGCGCGGCGTCTGCGATCTTCGATTTCGCGGATGACGACCATTGCACCGACGAGTTTATAGGCAGACGAATAGCAGGGCGACATCTCAAGCGACTTCACGATGGTCCGACCGTTCTGATCTTCCGCGTAGGTGTATTTCGACGTGTCGCCCTTGAAGCAATTATCGAGTTTCTCTCTGAGGTCGTTCTGGAACCGGTGAACGCCAACAAGCTCGGCGATGTGGCAACCGACGAGCCCCTCCGGCGCATTGCGCTGAAAGGCATCGAGAGAATTGGCGAAGGAGACGCGGTAACCAGGCGTCACGATGACGACAGGCTCGTCCAGATCGTTCAGCATGTCCTCGTCGAGAATCAGGTGGCGATGGTGCCACTCCAGCGTGTCTTCATCCTCGTCGCCAACGACCTTTGCCTTGGAGGGCATACCCACGTAACGATCGACCAGCGTGCGCAGAAGTTCGGAGTTGCGCTGCACGCAGCCCAGATCTTCCGCCTCATGGTTGAGGAGGTCGATGGCGAAGCGGAACTGTTCCCTGATGTCTTCAGAGTTTTCCGTCTTGCGTCCAACAACCCGTTCGAGGAGCTGTTCAAGCTCGCGCTCCAGCACGGCAATCTTGTCCGCCTCGTTTTTACCAACGGCAGATTGCAGTTCCGTGTAGCGCAGCCAGAACAATTCAATCAAATCTTTCAACCCAACTCTCCCTGAACGGGCAGTGGCTCCAATACGAACCGCGACGAGCCCCTTGCCCCGAGCTATAGCGCCTGCGCGCTTAAAAATGACGTAACGAAAGGCCGCCACGACACGGGACTGTAATAAATTATCACAGCGACGACTATTTTTTCAATTTCGATAATCCATGAACGAGAAATGAGGTTCCGCTGAAATGAAAAAAGATTGAAAACCGCAAAAACTGCGCCGAAACTTGTAAAAGCGCAAAATACAACGCGTCGAGAACAGTCAGATGCGGTGCTTAACATCCCAGCGGTCGTGATACCACAACCATTGTTCAGGATATTCGCGAACCCAACTTTCAACCTTGTCGTTCAAAAGCTGCGCCGTTGCCTGAATATCGACATTTCCCTTGTCGTCGCGCGGAATGTCGACCCGCGGCTCGATCTCCAGCCGGTAGCGATTGCCGGGCAGACGCACGCACCGCGCGGGATAGACATCGCAGTTGAATTGTCGCACGAGCTTTGCGAGAAGCGGGTTGGTCCGCACCTCGTGGCCAAAGAACTTGGTTGTCAGACCCTTGCCGAATTTCTGGTCGACAAGAACACCCACGCCACCGCCTTTTTCCAGCTGCCTGGCCAGCGCGAAGGAGGAACCGGCATGCGAGGGCACGAGATTGCCCATACGCTCCTTGCGGAAGTTGAAGACCTTGTCAGCGACGAACGGATTGTTCGGTGGACGAAACAGCACCGTTACGTCGAGTCCGAAGGCGGAACCCGCAACCGGCAACAGTTCAAAGTTACCACTATGGGCTGTAAACACGATGAAGGGCCGCGGATTGTCGCGTAGCTCCATGAAGGTCGGGATGCCCTCAACCTCGATGCGGCCAGGCTCGTTCTTGTCCGGATTGAAATCGAACAGCCGGTCGAGAAACACATACTCGGCCGCGAGCCGGCCCATATTAGCCCAGCTGTCCATCGCGATCTCAAGCCGCTCGTCTTCGGACTTCTCCGGAAAGGCGCGGGCCAGATTGTAAAGCATCAGCTTGTGGCGGCCGGTTTTCGGCCCCACCAAGCGCGCCAGCCGGTCGGCGGCGCGAATACCCGCATCGGCGGGGAAAAGCTTCAGCAGATTGAGAAGGCCAAAGGCGAATGTCGCAATCAGCCACTGCCGGAAGTGGTCCAGTTTCAGGACAATCCGTGTCAGGAATAGCTTCAAGATGCTCAGTCCATCCGCAGCACGATCTTGCCGAAGACCTGGCGCGTCTCCATGCGCTCCAGCGCCCGGTCGATATCGTCGAAGGTGACTTCGGTATCGATGACGGGATGAACGATGCCGCGCGCCATCTTCTGCATGGCATTGGCCATGTTTTCCATGCGGCAGCCAAAGGAGCCGAGCAGCTTCAGCTGCTGCTGGAACAGCATCATCAGGTTGATTTCGGTCGAAACGCCCGAGGTGGAGCCGCAGGTGACCAGGCGGCCGCCGCGCTTCAGCGAGAACATGGAGGCGACGAAGGTGTCCTTGCCGACGTGTTCGAACACGACATCGACGCCCTTCTTTTTTGTCAGCTTGCGCACGACGCCTTCGAAACGGTCGGTCCGGTAGTTGATGACATGATCGGCTCCGAGCGCCTTCGCCCGCTCGATCTTGTCGTCGGATCCGACCGTCGTGATGACGGTGCAGCCCATCTTCTTGGCAAGCTGGATCGCCGCCGTGCCGATGCCGGAACCGCCGGCATGGATGAGAATGGTTTCGCCCGGCTCTAGCTTGGCATTGTCAAAGAGCATGTGCTCGACGGTACCGAACGTCACCGGTGCCAAGGCAGCGGCAACCGCGTCGATGCCAGGCGGTGCCGGCACGAGCTGGCGGGCTGGAATGTTCATCTTTTCCTGCGCGAAACCATCAAGATGGAAACCGTGGACGCCCTGGACATGTTCGCACAGATTGTCGCGGCCTTCGCGGCAGGGCTTGCACAGGCCGCAGGTGCGCGCGCCATAGACCGACACCAACTGACCGGGCAGCACATTCGAAACGCCGGGACCGATCGCCTCGACCACGCCGGAGGCTTCCGCACCGATGGTCAGCGGCATCTTGCGCTTGGCGAAAGCCATGCCGCGCCAGCCCCACACGTCGATATGGTTGAGCGCCACGGCCTTGACGCGCAGCGTCACCTCGCCCGGGCCCGGAGCGTCCGGTTCGGGCAGGTCCACTTTTTCGAGCTTCCGGTCGTCGACGAGTTGAAGAGCGCGCATATATCAGTCCTTCGCCCGAAGGCGTTATCTAAAATCATTCCAGCAAAACTCCGTAGCGGTTTTGCGGCTGGAATGCGAAATCAAAGAAACGGGCGCGTTTCCGCAAGTCATTCGGAAACGCCCCTGTTGTAACGAACCGGTTAAGCCGGTTCCCGCGTCATGACAAGGCTCGCATTCTGTCCGCCGAACCCGAAGGAGTTGGACAGAACCGCGCCGACCTCGGCATCCCGCTTCACATTCGGCACCACATCGAGCGTGATGGTCGGATCGGGATTGTTGTAGTTGATCGTCGGCGGCAGGGTGCCGGTCAGCATGGTCTGCAGCGAGAACACCGCTTCCACAGCACCCGCGGCAGTCAGCGTATGGCCGATCATCGACTTGTTGGACGACAGCGGAATGTTCTTCAGGCCTTCGCCGAAGACGGCCAGCATCGAGCCATATTCCATCTTGTCGTTCTCGGGCGTCGAGGTGCCGTGGGCGTTGATATAGCCGATATCGCTTTCGGCCACGCCCGCATCGGCCAGGGCCGCGCGGATCGTCGCAATCGCCGGTCCGCCATCGGGCGAAGAGCGCGTACGGTGGAAGCTGTCAGCCTTTTCCCCGGCGCCCTTGATGATACCGAGAACCTTGGCGCCACGAGCGACGGCGGCTTCGAGCGATTCCAGCACCAGCGTTGCGGCCCCTTCGGCGATCACGAAACCATCGCGATCCTTGCTGAACGGCTTGGAAGCCTTTTCCGGCGGATCGTTCTGGGTCGAAAGCGCCGAGAGAAGAGAGAAGCGGATCAGTGCTTCGGCACTGACGGAACCATCGGTCGCAACCGTCAAAGCCCGCTCGGTGCGGCCCTGACGAATGGCCTCGACACCAAGCTGGATCGCGGTCGCGCCCGATGCACAGGCGGTCGACAGCGTGACCGGCAGGCCGCGGGTACCGAAACGGTCGGAAAGGCGTTCGGAAATCGCACCGAAGAGGGCTGCTTCCTGGAATGCCGGATCGGGACGCTGACGGAAGGCCGTCAGGAACCGCTCATAGGCGTCACCCGGCTCGGAGGCCGGCGGAGACCGGTCGGCCAGTTCGAAACGGGCGCTCCATTCCGGCTCGATCGGCGGTGCCGCGAGAAACAGCGGGCCGTCGAAGTCACCGGAGATGCCAGCCTGAGCCAGCGCCTCTATGGTGGTTTCGCGGGCAAAGGCATAGGAGCGCTCGACCGAATTCGGAACCGGAATATCGATGAAATCCACCGTCCCGCTGATCCGGGTTGAAAGCCCTTCGGTCGGGAAACGGGTGATCTTGTGGATGCCCGACTTGCCTGACGTCAGCGCCGCCCAGTTGTCCTGAAGCCCCTGACCGAGCGAGGTGATGATGCCCATGCCGGTGACGGCGACGATCGGGCGACCGAGATGATCCTTAAAATTGGTCATGGTCTATTCTCCTCACACGTCACGGGACAGAACGGCGACACCTTCGCCACGGACATGGCCAACGGTGGTGACGACAGCCTCGGTCGCCGCCTCGCCCATTGGCTTTTCCGCATTTGCGTCGAAGGTAGGAACCCTGGCACCGCTTTCAAGCGTCAGCGCCGCCAGTGCGAGCCCGAGCGGAAACTGCGCCTCGAGTCCATGACCGGTGACACCGCCGAAACCACGAATGGCGGCCTTCGGCAAAGTTTTCTCGAGAATGTACTTCTCACGGGCCGTGACGTCGTCGAGGCCACTGGCGCCGGAAAATACCACGGTCGCGGCGCTGTCCGTTGCGGGCGCAAGCAGGCGCTCCATGCGCTTTTCCATCTTGCCGTCGTCGCGGCTGCCGCGATCACCCTCGATGGCGTCGATGCGGGCATAGATGCGCGCGCCGCGCTCACTGGCATGTTTGCGCGATTCAAGAACCAGGAAGGCTCCGAGCGAGCCGGAGATCATGCCGCCGCCTTCATGCCCTTCACGTGACCACAGGGGTTGCCACTCGCCCTGCGCATGCGCGCCGATGGCTTCGAACAGCAGGATCATGTCGGGACGTTCGGCGGAGAAGGCGCCGCCCACGAGAGCGTGGCTCGATTCGCCTGAACGAATGCGATGAAATGCGGTTTCGACGGCGGAAATGCCGGCCGCTTCTTCGCCCATGAAGGTGCGGGACGACCCCGTGACCTTGTGCACGATGGAGATATTGCCGGCCATCAGGTTGGAAAGCTGGGCGAGAAACAGCGTCGGGCGCAGTTCGGTCGTCAGCTTTTCATTCAGCAGTTTTTCGCGGTCGTTGCGCTTCAAAGCCTCGTCAACGATCAGCGTGTCGACATTGATGTCGCGCTCGCCGCCGCCCGCAGCAACGATCATATCCATGGTGGCGCAGGCTTCGGCGTTTTCCTTCAGGCCGGCATCATCGAGCGCAAGGCCAGCGGCAAAAACGCCGAGACGCTGCCAGTTTTCCATCTGGCGCTGGTCGCCGCGCTTGGCGATCTGGGCCGACCAGTCGATCTCAGGCATGGGATGAACGGGGTACGGCTTGAATTTTTCGGTCTCGACAACCGGCTCCGGCGCGGCGGCTCCAGAAAGAAGCGCCAGATGCGCCTGGCTGCCAACGCCGTGACAGGTCACGATGCCGACCCCTGTTATCACCACATCATTGTCAGATTTCATCGTCTGTCATCCTTTGCAGCCGGCCCCGTGAGGCGGTCACGGCTATCCACAGCGGTTGCGAACAACCACGTCATGCGTTGCGGAATAAAGCGCGCGACGCAGATTGGCAATGCCGAAGGCCCGATCCGTCGTCGCGAACCCACGATTTTCATGCGTCAGAAACGGGCCGACGGGAAAAACGCTCTCCTTGGAAACGATTAAAAAAATTTACTTCTGCGCATCCGCGGCGATCGCCGCCATCAGGCCGACTTCCTCGGCACGCTTCTTGACGATTGGCCCGAGCGGTATTTCGCTGAAGGGCATGGTGCGCAATTTCAGCTGCGCGTCGCAGACCTTCTTGCCGTCGCTGGTGATCTTGGCCTTGGTCACCGCAAAGCCTGAACCGTCATGCTCAAGCACCGCTTCGATATCCAGAATAGCGCCGGGCTCCACGAAGGTGCGCATCTTGGCGCTATCGACCGACATCAGGAACGGCATGGAGGCAAAGTCGGAAAACGCCAGAACCATCATGCCGGAGGCCTGTGCCATGGTCTCGATCAGAAGCACACCCGGAACCAGTGGCATGCCGGGAAAGTGGCCTTCGAAAACAGGGCTATTCTCAGGTACGACCGACCGCGCTTTCAACGTGCGCGTCGCCATGTCCACCGCTTCAACCTTGTCGATCATCTGAAAATATTCAAGCAGCATCCGTCCGGCCCGTCTCTGGTCGGTTTAACCCGCCATGACGGCGAGCTTTAAAAAGAAATGCCCGCTCGACGCGGGCATCTTCGTCTCAGCCCTTGGCCGCGCGCAATTCGTCGATCTTGGCGCAGAGGTTCTTCAGCACGAAGTATTCTTCGGTGGAAACCTTGCCTTCGTTGACTTCCTGCGTCCACTGCTCGAGCGGAATCTTGATGCCGAATTCCTTGTCGATCGCAAAAACGATATCAAGAAAGTCGAGGCTGTCGATGCCCAGATCGTCGATCGTGTGGCTCTCCGGCGTAATGGTTTCGCGGTCGATTTCGCTGGTTTCGGCGATAATGTCGGCAACCTTGTCGAATGTAGCTGTCACGCCCATAATCCTTATTGTCGTTCGTCTGAATTATTCTGTCTGACGCACCACATAGGCAAGTCGCGCAAAAAAGCCAATGGTTTCGTGACGCAAGTTTGAAATTTGCCCTGAAACTGTTGCCTAAACAGCAACCGAATGCCGGCCCCTTCCATTGCCGAGGTAGCTGTCAAAGATTGCCGCGATGTTACGCACGAATGGCTTTCCAGCCTCGGTTACGGCAAAAATACCGGCATCCAGACGCACAATGCCGTCCCTGTCGCCAGCGGCAAATTGCTGCGCTTCATCCCTCACGGCTTGGCTCACCGTGCCGAAACGGCGCTGCAAGTCAGAGAGATCGACGGAGAAGTCGCACATCAGCCTTTCGATGACGTGCGAGCGAAGACGATCGTCAGGCGACAGTTCGATCCCCTTGACGGCGGCCAGGCCGCCCTTGCCAACCATGCGCTGATACTCGGCCGTCGCCACCATGTTCTGCACATAGCCCTGCGGCAGGCGGCCGATGGAGGATGCGCCAAGGCCGATCAGCGCATCGGCAGTATCGGTCGTATAGCCCTGGAAATTCCGCCGCAAAGCCCCAGCTTCTGCCGCCTTGCACAGGGTATCGGAAGGCTTGGCGAAATGATCGAGCCCGATCTGGCTGTAACCGGCGCGCTGGAGCATCTCGCCCGCCATGGTCATCTGGCGGTAACGTTCGGCAATGTCAGGCAGGGCATGTTCCGGGATAAGAGACTGGTGTTTTTTCATCCACGGCACATGGGCATAGCCGAAAAGCGCGATACGATCGGGGTCGAGCGATATGATTTGATCGACAGTTGTTTTCAGTGTCTCGCAGGTCTGAAACGGCAATCCATAAAGAATGTCGCAATTGACCGAACGCACGCCCCTCGCCCGCACGGCGTCCACCACGGATTTCGTCTGCTCGAAGGACTGAATCCGATTGATGGTTTTTTGCACTTTGTCATCAAAATCCTGCACGCCGAGGCTCGCCCGCGACATGCCGATGGCGGCTAGCGCGTCATAGCGGCTGTCGTCCAGATCGTTGGGATCCATCTCGACGCTGATTTCTGGTGCGAGCCCGAAAGTGAAGTGACGCCGCAGACAGTCCATCAGGTCCTGCATGTCTTCAGGGTCAAGCATGGTGGGCGAGCCGCCGCCGAAATGCACGGCACCCACAACCGCATCGGGCGAAACAAGCGCGCCGACCGCAGCAATTTCCTGCTTAAGTGCTTCAAGATAAATAGCAATCGGCTCGTATTTCAGCGTGTGCTTGGTATGGCAGGCACAGAACCAGCACAGCCGGTCGCAATAGGGAATATGCAGGTAAAGCGAGAGGCGATTCCTGTGGGTGAGCGCACCGAGCCAGCCGCGATAAACAACATCATCGATTCCCCCATGGAAATGCGGGGCGGTCGGGTAGCTGGTGTAACGCGGAACGGGCCCGGAATATTTGGAAAGAAGCGCGGTACTCATCACCTGATTTGCCTTTTATCAAGAAATTGTCGATTTCCTCTCTTTCAATACCGGCTGCGACAGTTTGCAACTTTGACTTCAATCAAATTGCGCCATAAGTTCTCCCTAAAGTAGACGCGGGGACGACGGCTACAGCGCGAAGCTCTTTATGAAGACCGCGACCGATATCAACGGTCGCAATCGTCCCGCAAAGCCAGCATTGGAACAGGCTTATGGACACGCTGCAGAAAACCATCCACAATTCGGAAGAGCCCGTCGTTTGCCGCTCCTGCGAGGCGCGCCACGGCGGTCTTTGCAGCACGCTGACACCCCAGCAGCTTTGCGACCTCAACCGCCATTCCAGCCGCAAAAAGCTGGAAGCCGGCAATGAGCTTCTTGGCCAGGGTGAACTGGTCACATCCTACGGCAACATCCTGAACGGCGTGGTGAAGCTTTCGAAAATGATGTCGGATGGCCGCCAGCAGATCGTCGGCCTGCAATTTGCCCCGGATTTCCTCGGCCGCCCCTTCATGGCGGAAAGCAAGATGACGGCGGAAGCGGCAACAGATGTGGAGATTTGCCTTTTTCCCCGCCGCGTCGTCGACCGCATGGTCTCCGAAGTGCCTGATATGGAACGCAAGCTCCACACCCAGTCGCTGAAGGAGCTGGATGAGGCACGCGACTGGATGCTGACACTGGGGCGCAAATCGGCGCAGGAGAAGGTTGCCAGCTTCCTTTACATGATCGCCACCCATATCGACCCGGAAAACGACGACAAATCCTGCTTCGACCTGCCGCTTTCCCGCGCCGATATAGCCGATTTCCTTGGCCTCACCATCGAAACCGTTAGCCGGCAGATGACCAAGCTGCGCAAGGAAGGCATTATCCGTATCGAGAACAACCGTCACATCACAGTGCCTGATCTCAATGCTCTGAGCGAAGCCGCCGGCAACGACTGACCGTCGCGCCTCTCGATCATCGCCCCTGAGGCGCGGATGTTCCAAAATCGATGTGAGGCGCTCGCGCCTGGGCGGGTGCAAGCGAGAAACCGGCAAGAACCAGCAACGCGGCAATGAATTTCATGATGTTTCACCCTGTGCCCCGCTTTTTCAGCGGTCTGTTTGTTATGGCTGCATCCTAAGCGGAAAACGCCTCCATCGGCTTAACATCTTCAGTAAGCACTTGGTTCAAAGGCAGGGTAAAGAATGGGTTATGTTGTCATGCCCGCGTGACGCTCAGCCCACAAATGCGATTGTCGGGAGAACTCGGCACCGCCGCGAGTGTCTTCTCCCCGCCGGGGAGAAGGTGGTCCGAAGGGTCGGATGAAAAGAGGGGCACGGTGCAGGATTTCTGAGAGCTTGCCCCCTCTTTCCGCTGCCGCGGACTTCTCCCCGGCGGGGGGAGAAGAGACAAGAGGCAGGAGCTCGCTCCATCTCAAGACTTATATCGCGCAAACCGCGCGACATGATCTCACTGCGACGCAGGCGTCTCGACCGGCTTCTGGTTTTCGGCGAGCGCCCGCAGCTCGGCCACCCGGCGCTTATATTCGGCTTCGGAAATCTGGCCGTTGCGGCGTGCGGTGCCGAGACGTGTGAGACTCGTTTCCATCTTGGAGGCCTCGTCGTCGCCCATCTGGCTGCCCGCCGCCGTCAGCGGCTGGGAAAAGGTCGGATAGGTGCCGGTGTCCCGCTTCTGGCTGACCGCCGTGTCACTGACCGGGCGTGGGCCGACGATTTCGGTCGCGGGGCGGCGCATATGGGCGGGTGCGACGATCGGCTCGGGAGCCTTGCAGGCAGCAAGCGCGGACACAAGCATGGCGCCGGAAAGCGAAAGCACAGCGATTCTCGCGGCATTTTCCGCATTTGGTCCGAATGTGCGCATATGCTTGCCCATCGTCATGTTCCGCCTGTAAGGATATCTGCCGATATCGAATTCGACCGCGGTTGGCCTGTTGCGGCCTCCCCTTGCTGGTGGAACTTGTATTCGTTTTCATGCAGAATGTGCAAACACAAATTTGGCGGAGGATGGTGCATGGCAGGTGTTGACGGCGGGGCTGAGAAAAAGGGTGGCGAAACGCCCGGCTTCGACGCCACATCCGCCGAAGCCTACCTGATCCGCGACCCCGAAGCCTTCGCACTCAACATCGCCCGTGCGCTCGAAAACCTCGGCAAGGCCGCCTCCGAATGGCTGGCTCCGCGCGAGCGTGGCGATATCCCCAAGACAACGGCCGATCCCGTGACCGATCTGGTGAAGACGCTTTCAGATGTCGCCGAATATTGGATGGCGGAACCGAAACGGTCGCTCGAGGCGCAGACCCACCTGCTTTCCAGCTATTACGATCTTTGGGCGAAATCGGTCGCGCAATTTTCCGGCGAGGCCGATTCGGCCCCGGACAATAGGGTCGAAAGCGGTCCTGCACAGCGCAGACACAAGCGTTTCGCCGATGCTGACTGGCAGGATAATCCGTTCTTCGATTTTCTGCTCAAAGCTTACGAGACGACGGTCGGTTTTGCCGACCGGATGGTGACGGAAGCAGACGGACTGGACGACCATACCCGGACCAAGGCGCAGTTTTACATGCGGCAGGTCACCGAAGCGCTTTCGCCCGCCAATTTTGTCTTCACAAATCCGCAGGTCTTCCGTGAGACGGTCGCCTCCAGCGGCGCGAACCTCGTCAAGGGCATGGCGCAACTGGCGGAGGATGTGGCGGCCGGCAATGGCCACCTGAAGCTGCGCCAGACCGACTACAGCAAATTCGTCATCGGACAGAACATTGCCGTCACGCCAGGCAAGGTCGTGGCGAGAAGCCCGCTCTGCGAAATCATCCATTACGAGCCGACCACCGACAAGGTCTTCAAACGTCCCTTGCTGATCGTGCCGCCCTGGATCAACAAATTCTACATTCTCGATCTCAACCCGCAAAAGTCCTTTGTCGGCTGGTGCCTCGAACAGGGCCACAGCGTCTTCATGGTCTCCTGGGTGAACCCGGATGCGACCCTCGCGCAAAAGAGCTGGGACGATTACGTCAGCGAGGGCATCGGATTCGCGCTGGATACCATCGAGGCGCAGACCGGCGAAAAGGAAATCAACGCCATCGGGTATTGTGTCGGCGGCACGCTTCTGGCCTCGGCGCTGGCGCTTCACGCGCAGGACGGCGAGGAGCGCATTCGCAGCGCCACGCTTCTCGCTGCCCAGACCGATTTCATCCACGCTGGGGATCTCAAGGTTTTTATCGATGAGGGCCAGCTGACGGCGCTGGACAAACATATGCAGGCAGTCGGTTATCTCGACGGCTCGATCATGGCCACCGTCTTCAACATGCTGCGCGCCTCCGATCTTATCTGGCCCTATGTGGTCGATAATTACCTGCGCGGCACGGAACCGATGCCCTTCGACCTGCTCTACTGGAACTCCGATTCGACCCGCGTGACCGCCGCCTGCCACTCATTCTACCTGCGCAATTGTTATCTCGAAAACAATCTGGCCCGCGGGCTGATGCGCGTTGGCGGCAAGCGCATCAATCTCGGCGATATCACAATACCGGTGTATGACCTCGCGACCCGCGACGACCATATAGCGCCTGCGAAATCGGTCTTTGCGGGTGCTGCCCTGTTCGGCGGGTCGGTGGAATTCGTGCTTGGTGCTTCCGGCCACATCGCCGGCGTCGTCAATCCGCCCCAGCTTGAAAAATATGAGTATTGGACTGGCCCGTCACCATCCGGAGACTTCGAAGCCTGGCAGGCCACCGCCACACCACATAGGGGCTCCTGGTGGGTCCACTGGCAGAAATGGATCGAGAGCCAGGACGCCGAGAAGGTAAATGCCCGCAAACCCGGGGATGGCAAGCGCCCGGTGCTCGGCAATGCGCCGGGAATCTACGTCCTGTCCTGACCCCTGCCCTTCACCTGATCCTTCTGGCACGATGTTCTTCACACCCCCGCTCATTCCAGCGACGCTGATTTCCCGCTACAAGCGCTTCCTCTTCGATGCCGTTCTGGAGGACGGCACTGAGATCACCGGCTCCTGCCCCAATACCGGCTCCATGCGCGGGTTGACGACGCCGGGGTCCCGCATCTGGCTATCGCAGCACGACAGTCCCACCCGCAAATATCGCCACATGCTGGAAATGGTCGAGGCCGATGAAACCGTCGTCGGCATCAACACCGGCATGCCAAACCGGCTGGCGGAAGAAGCCATAATCAACGGCCGCATCCCGGAACTTGGGGGTTATTCGACGATCCGGCGCGAACAGAAATACGGCCGCAACTCTCGCATCGATTTCCTGCTATCCGACCCCGGCCGGCCGGACGCCTATGTGGAAGTCAAGAACGTGCATTTCATGCGCGAAAAGGGCCTTGCCGAGTTCCCCGATACCGCGACCAAACGCGGCGCCAAACATCTGGAGGAGTTGGGTGACGCTGCGGAACTTGGTCACCGTGCGGTGATGCTCTATCTCATCCAGCGCGACGATTGCGACCGCATGCGCATCTGCGACGATCTCGATCCAGTCTATGCGCTGGCTTTCGCACAGGCAATGGCGCGCGGTGTAGAAGCCTATGCGGTAAAATGCGCGGTCTCGCCGACACAAATTTCGGTCAGCGGAACGGTTAAGATGGACGAATGGCGTCCGGCTGTTTTATGAACAGGGACGTGAAGAGACAGAAAGCACTATGATGGTCACCTATATCGACGCAGCCTCCGCCCCCCTCAAGAATACGGGCGTCATCCGCCTTTATACGCCTGAGGATTTCGATGGCATGCGCAAGGCGTGCCAGCTGACGGCGCGTTGCCTCGATGAGCTGGCGGCCATCGTCAAGCCGGGTGTGACGACCGACGCCATCGACCGTTTCGTCTTCGAATTCGGCGCTGATCATGGCGCGTTGCCGGCGACGCTCAATTATCGCGGTTATACGAAGTCCGTCTGCACCTCGATCAACCATGTGGTCTGCCACGGCATTCCCGATGAAAAGCCGCTGCGCGAGGGCGATATCGTCAATATCGACGTGACCTACGTGCTGGACGGCTGGCATGGCGATTCAAGCCGCATGTATCCGGTCGGCCAGATCAAGCGCGCCGCCGAACGTCTGATGGAAGTAACTTATGAATGCCTGATGCGCGGGATTGCGGCGGTGAAGCCCGGTGCGCGAACCGGGGCAATCGGCGCCGCGATCCAGGCCTATGCGGAAGCTGAGCGCTGCTCTGTCGTGCGTGATTTCTGCGGCCATGGCGTCGGACGCCTGTTCCACGATACACCGAACATCCTGCATTACGGCCACCCCGAGGAAGGCCCGGAAATTCGCGAGGGCATGATTTTCACCATCGAGCCGATGATCAATCTCGGCAAGCCGCATGTGAAGGTGCTTTCCGATGGCTGGACGGCGGTCACTCGCGACCGGTCGCTTTCCGCGCAATACGAACATGCCGTCGGCGTCACCGCCACCGGCTGTGAAATTTTCACGCTGTCGCCGGGCGGCCTTGATCGTCCGGGCCTGCCGCCACTCGCTTAAGGCCCCACCATCCATGGCAAAACGCCCCGCCCCGCCTTCCGCCGATCTTTCTCCGACGTCAGGCTTCGAGGCGGGCGAAGGCGATCTGTTCGAAGGGGCAGACGAGCGCGGCTTTTTTTCAGAGCCACGCAGTGCGCCGAAAAAGGCAGAGGGGGCCGCAGCCGCTACGGAACACGAAGCGGATGCCGCTCACTATCACGGTCACCGGGACCGGTTGCGGGCGCGCTACCGCGATGGCGGGGATTCAGCGCTGGCCGATTATGAATTGCTGGAGCTTCTGTTGTTCCGGCTGATCCCGAGGCGCGATACAAAACCCATCGCAAAGGCGCTGCTTGCCCGGTTTGGCACTCTCGGCGGCGTGCTCGGTGCGCCGGTGGCCCTGTTGCAGGAGGTGAAGGGCGTGGGTGAGGCCGTCGCCCTCGACCTGAAGCTTGTCGCCTCCGTCTCCCAACGCATGCTGAAAAGCGAAATCCGCAACAAGCAGGTTCTCGGCTCGTGGTCGTCGGTCATCGACTATTGCCATGCCGCCATGGCCTACGAGACGCGGGAACAATTCCGCATTCTCTTCCTCGACAAGCGAAATATCCTGATTGCCGACGAAGTTCAGGGACAAGGAACCGTGGACCACACGCCGGTCTACCCGCGCGAAATCGTTCGCCGGGCACTTGAACTTTCCTCTACAGCGTTGATTTTAATCCACAATCATCCCAGTGGGGATCCAACGCCTTCGCGTGCGGATATCGAAATGACCAAAACCATCATCGAGACGGCAAAGCCGCTTGGCATCACTGTCCACGACCATATCATCATTGGCAAGGACGGTCATGCCAGCTTCAAGGGTCTCCGACTGATCTGAAGCGGACGCGAATGTTTAAGATGTCCTGCAACCCATAAGGGCGGCATCAACAAAAAATTAACGCCTATAAATTAGCATTTCCGAAAATAATAAAACAAGGCATCGAACCTTGGGTGCCTTTAGGAACGGGGGTGCTTTATGCGTCATGCAGTGCGTTTCCTTCGCGACAGAGCCGGCTCATCTGCCGTCGAGTTCGCCATTGTTGCTCCGATCTTCTTTCTCGTCCTGCTCACCATGATCGCATACGGTATTTACCTCATGGCGGCCTACTCGGTTCAGCAGATTGCAGCCGACGCGGCTCGAACAGCCGTCGCCGGCCTCAACACGACCGAACGCCAGCAACTGGCCCGCGACTTCGTAACCAAAAGCGACCTCAGCTACGCTTTCATGGACAAGACCCGCTTCACCGTCAATGTCGCCACCGATCCTGCCAATGCGAACCAGTTTACGGTGAAAGTGGAATACGACGCCAGCAACCTGCCGATCTGGAGCCTCTACAGCTACACCCTGCCCGAGCCGGTCATCCGGCGCTTTTCAACCATCCGGATCGGAGGAGCATGACATGCGACATCTTCATTCCCTGCTCCCCCGCTTCCTGAAGGACAAGAGCGGCAATATCGCCATTTCCGCCGGCCTCACCGCACCGCTTTTCATCGGCATCCTGGCGCTGGGTGTCGATTACGGTAACCTCACATTGCAGAAACGGCAATTGCAGCAGACAGCCGATCTCGCCGCAATTTCCGGGGCGGCAAACGCTGCCGATCCGGAAAAAGCAGTCCAGCAATATTTCGCCCTCAATGGCATGGACCTCGGCGTCAAGACGGATAAGGGGCTGCTGACCGCCGAGGGGCTGCAACCCTTCGATCCGCTCAATGAGTTCGCGACCAGCAAGGGCTATGCGGAGGTCATCAAAGGTCACTACGAGCCGGATGCGACCGTGCCGGTGGGCCAGCGTTTCGTCGATAATGCGCTCCCCACCAACGCGATCAAGGTGAACATCGTCGAACAGGGGCAGATATTCTTTGCCTCCGCCTTCACAACGCCGCCGAAGGTCTCCGCAGTCGGCACTGCCTCGTCACAGAAGATCGCCGCGTTTTCGGTGGGATCGCGCCTCGCCAGTCTGGATGAGGGCATCCTCAACAGCCTGCTTGGCAGCCTTCTCGGCACGACCGTGTCGCTGAAACTCATGGACTATCAGGCGCTTGTCGCGGCCGATGTCAATGCGCTGAAGATCGTCGAGGCGCTGGCCATCGACCTTAACCTGACCGCCGGCACCTATAAGGACGTTCTGCAGACAGAGATCAGCTACGGCAAATTTCTGGAAGTGCTGACGAAAACCACCGGCCTGCAACCGGCCGTCGTTACCGTCTTGAACACGCTCCAGAAGACCGTCAACAAAAGCAACGTCAAGATCAAGCTCGAGGAAATCCTCAATCTCGGCCCCCTCTCCGACAAGCTGATTGGAACCGGCGAAAACCTGAAAGTCACCGCCGGCGTCTTTGATCTCATCAACGCCGCAGCCGTGGCCGGTAATGGCGGCAAACAGCTTGGCCTCAATCTCAATGCCAATCTGCTCGGGCTCGCCTCCGTCAAGGCAACGCTCGCCATTGGCGAACCGCCCGTTGAAACGCCGTCGCTCGCCGTTGGTGGCCAGGGCACCATCGTGCGCACGGCGCAGACGCGGCTCGCAGTCAATGTCGTGGTCGATGGCCTTCAGGCCCTTGCCGGCCTCAAAATCAATCTTCCGCTTTATGTTGAAGTCGCCCATGCCGAAGCACGGCTTGCCGATATCAGATGCACCGGCGGTGGACAGGGGACGGTGGATGTGGAAGTCGTCCCCGGCGTTGCGGAAATCGCGCTCGGCAATGTCGATACCACGGCCTTTGCCAATTTCGGCAGGGACCCGCGCGTGACGAAAGCAGCGATCGTGGATTCGACGCTGCTCGCCATCAATGGCAGCGCCCTCATCAACGCCACCAACATGACGAAGACAAAACTCACCTTCACCCAGTCGGATATTACGCAAGCGAAGATCAAGAGCGTCTCGACCAAGGACACTGTCACGACGCTTGTCAGTTCGCTTCTGAAGAATCTCAATCTCGATATCAGGCTTCTCTTCATCAATCTTGATCTGGGGGGGCTCGCAGGCGTCCAGTCGGCGCTGGCCAACACGCTGGCGACAGTCACCGCGCCAGTGGACCAGCTGCTCTACAACGTGCTCCTCGTCCTCGGCGTCAAGATCGGTGAAGCCGATGTGCGGGTCACGGATGTCCGCTGCCAGCAGCCCGCGCTGGTGCAATAATCAACACCACGCACGAAAAAGCCGCCGGAGGGTCTCCCGGCGGCTTTTTTGTTTTATACGTTAATCGCCCGGATCAGGCGTTGGCAATTGCCAGACGCTTTTCGTCGCGACCGCTCTTCATGCGCTCGGACAGCAGGAATGCCAGTTCCAGCGCCTGATCAGCGTTGAGGCGCGGATCGCAATGGGTGTGGTAACGGTCGGACAGCGAATCCGCCGTCACGGCGCGCGCGCCACCCGTGCACTCGGTCACGTCCTTGCCGGTCATCTCGATGTGGATGCCGCCCGGATGCGTGCCCTCGGCGCGATGGATCTGGAAGAAGCTTTCGACTTCCGACAGGATGCGCTCGAACGGGCGCGTCTTGTAGTGGTTGAGCGTGATCGTGTTGCCATGCATGGGATCGCAGGACCATACGACCTTGCGGCCTTCCTTTTCCACCGCACGGATGAGCTTCGGCAGGCTGTCTGCCACCTTGTCGTGACCGAAACGGCAGATCAGGGTCAGACGGCCAGCCTCGTTCGCCGGGTTCAGCGCATCGATCAGCTCGATCAGATTGTCGGGCGTCAGCGAGGGACCACACTTCAGGCCGATCGGGTTCTTGATGCCGCGGAAATATTCGACATGCGCATGGTCGAGCTGACGCGTGCGGTCGCCGATCCAGATCATGTGGCCCGATGTCGCGTACCAGTCGCCGGAGGTGGAATCGATACGGGTCAGCGCCTCTTCGTAACCAAGCAGCAAGGCCTCATGGCTGGTGAAGAAATCCGTCTCGCGCAGGCTGGGATTGCTGTCGGCGCTGATGCCGATCGCCTTCATGAAGTCCATGGTTTCAGAAATGCGGTCGGCCAGCTTGCGGTAACGATCCGCCTGCGGGCTGTCCTTGATGAAACCGAGCATCCACTGGTGAACGTTTTCGAGGTTGGCGTAACCGCCCATGGCGAAAGCGCGCAGCAGGTTCAGCGTCGCCGCCGACTGGCGGTAGGCGTCAAGCTGACGCTCGGGGCTCGGAATGCGCGAGGCTTCGTTGAATTCGATACCGTTGATGATATCACCGCGGTAGGACGGCAGCGTCACTCCATCCTGCACTTCCACGTTGGAAGAGCGCGGCTTGGCAAACTGGCCGGCAATGCGTCCCACCTTCACCACGGGCAGCTGTGCACCGTAGGTCAGCACCACGGCCATCTGCAGGAAGGCGCGGAAGAAGTCACGGATATTGTCCGCGCCGTGCTCGAGGAAGCTTTCGGCGCAATCGCCGCCCTGCAGCAGGAAGGCGTTGCCTTCTGCCACATTGGCGAGCTGTTTTTTCAGGCGGCGGGCTTCACCGGCAAAGACCAGCGGCGGATAGGTCGCAAGCGTGGCTTCCGTCGCAGCAAGTGCTGCCGCATCAGGATATTCGGGAACCTGCTGGATCGGTTTCTGCCGCCAGCTGCCGGGGGTCCAATTCTGTGCCATGTTCTTACCCTTCCTTCGACCGCGCAAAGGACGCGCGACCGCCTCGAAAAATTGAGCGGCTTATAGCTCCAAGCACAGGCTTTGCATAGCCGATCTCCGAGAGAACCGGCCCATTCTGCTCTATTTGCGCACTCCAGAGGCATAAAAGTTAATTCAAACGATTTAATGCACCCGTCGCCGCCAGAAAAATACCTTCCCAGACGGCGACGGGCAGAGATAAGCAGCGATTAAATCACGGCTGCATCGGCGTTAGACCCGCTCGCCATTCACCACTCGGTAGCTCGGCGAATACATCGTCACCAGCTCCTCGGCTGCCGTCGGATGAACAGCCATGGTGCGGTCGAAGTCATCCTTGGTGCAACCGGCTTTCAGCGTGATGCCAAGAAGCTGCGCCATTTCACCGGCCTCGTGGCCGAGAATATGCACGCCAACCACCTTCCGGTCACCAGCATTGACGATCAGCTTCATGATCGTCTTTTCCTGGCGGCCCGACAGCGTCGCCTTCATTGGCCGGAACTGGGCGCGATAAACTTCGAGTTCCGCATATTTCCTGGCCGCTTCCTCTTCCGACAGACCGACCGTGCCGATCTCCGGCTGCGAGAATACGGCCGTCGCGATCAACTCATGATCAGGTTTGGTCGGGTTGTTCTTGTATTCCGTCTCGATAAAGCACATGGCCTCGTGGATCGCCACGGGCGTCAGCTGTACCCGGTCGGTGACGTCGCCCAGCGCGAAGATGCTGGGCACGTTTGTGCGCGAATAGTCATCAACGATGATCGCGCCGCGCGAATCCACCTTCACACCGGCATTTTCAAGCCCGAGGCCCTTGGTGTTCGGATCGCGGCCAAGCGCCAGCATCACCAGACCGACATGCAGGGAATTGCCCTTGTTGGTGCGCGCCACGAAGCCGCCCGCGCCGTCCTTGCTCACTTCTTCGATGACATCTTCCAGAATGATGCGGATGCCCTTGGCTTCCATCGCCTCATGCAGACCCCTGCGCATGTCGTGATCGAAGCGCGACAGGATTTCCTTGCCGCGATAGATCAGCGTCGTTTCCACGCCAAGTCCATGGAAAATATTGGCAAATTCGACGGCGATGTAACCGCCTCCAGCAATCAGGATGGACTTCGGCAACTCTTCGAGATCGAAAGCCTCGTTGGACGAGATCGTCAGCTCGTGGCCGGGAAGCGCCCTGTGCTCGTTCGGCGTGCCGCCGACGGCAATCACGATACGCTCGGCGGTGAAAGTCTGTCCGGTTTTGGTCAGCTTGACAGTATGGGCATCGACGAGCTCGGCACGGCTGTCGAAAATATCGGCCTTGGCGTTTTCCAGTCCCTTGCGATAGAGACCTTCCAGCCGGGCAATTTCCTTGTCCTTCGCCGCGATCAGCTTCTTCCAATCGAAGCTGCGCTCACCCACGCTCCAGCCAAATCCTTCCGAATCCTCGAAATGTTCAGGGAATTGCGAAGCGTAGACGAACAGCTTCTTCGGCACGCAGCCGCGGATGACGCAGGTGCCGCCATAGCGGTATTCTTCAGCAATGCCCACGCGCTTGCCGAGGGACGCCGCAACACGGCCGCTGCGCACGCCGCCGGAACCGCCACCGATGACGAAAAGATCGTAGTCAAAAGCTGTCATAGTCAAAACCCCTGATCAAAATCGCCACGCTCGATCCTGAGCCAGCGGCGATGCATTCACGCCACATATAGGTGCTGCAACGCACAAAAGAAAAGCCCGGTAGGGCAACCGGGCTTTGAATATTTCTGAACCTTGGAAGGCGCCTTACGGCTTGGCAGCCGGAGCGCCGCCCGTGGCGTTGTGATCGGCCGGAAGCGGCTTCAGGTCAGCGCCGGCGACCTTCTGCAGCTCGGTCATGCTGGAGGTGTTGAGGTCGCGGTTGATGCCGGCTGCCCAGATGTCGGCGGCCTTCATCAGTTCGCGGGTGGCGATCGGACCGTCCTTCAACAGCTTCTTGCCAGCTTCGCTGCCGTAGAACGTCGAAATGGCGTTCAGTTCCTCAACCGAGAACGCGCGTGCGTAGGTCAGTGCGGCTTCACGCTCCAGATCGGCGCGGCGCGGTGCAAGCTCAAGCGCCTTGGCGTCGACGGTCGCCGTGATCGCGTCCTGAACATTGGGCGAAGCCTGAATGAGTTCGGCCTTCAGACGCTCGGCGAGGCCCGGCAGAATGTCGTCAAAACGGTCGGTGACACCAAGGGAGGTGATGGCCTTGCGTGCGGCAGCAATATGCGCTTCGGAAATTTCCTGGGCGCGTGCGGCAGTACCGAACACGATGCCGGAAATAAGGATCGAAGCAGCGGCAGCTTTGCCCAGTCCCGCTAGTTTGATCATGAAAATCTCGCTCCTGTTATACTGCCTGCATCACGCGGGCGCCTTCAGGACCCGCGATAATGGCAAGCGATGCCAAATTAATGAAAAGTCCGTGCTCAACGACACCGGGAATCGTGTGCAGATCGCGTGCTAGCGCTTCTGCATCAGGAATACGGCCAAAAGATGCGTCGAGAATGAGGTGTCCGCCGTCCGTCATGAAGGCGCCGTCGCCGGAAGAGCGAAGCTTCAGATCACCCGACAGGCCGGACCGCGATGCCAGCTTTTCGATGGCGATGCGGGTTGCGACTTGGCCAAACGGATTGATTTCGATCGGCAGGGGAAAGGCACCGAGGGTCTCGACGACCTTGGTCTGATCGGCAATCACGATCATGCGCGCCGAAGCCGCCGCCACGATTTTCTCGCGCAGCAGCGCGCCGCCACCGCCCTTGACGAGCCGCAGGGCATGATCGACCTCATCCGCACCATCAATAGTCAGATCAAGTTCCGGCAATTCATCCAGGGATTTCAAGGGCACACCAAGCTCGACACACAGGCGCGCGGTGCGCTCTGATGTCGGAACGCCCTCAACCTTGAGGCCGGCAGCAACCTTTTCCGCCAGAAGCCGGACGAATTCCTCGGCCGTCGAACCCGTGCCGATCCCAAGTCGCATTCCGTCCTGCACGTGGGACAGTGCGGCCTCGGCGGCCTTGATCTTCATCTGGCGGGCATCCATGTGCCTGAAACTCCGGTAGCTTTGTTGTCGCCGTGCTGTTTACACGGGTCGAAAGCCAAACGAAAGCCTTTTTCAAGGCAACGAACAGAACGTTGCGATGCGGTTGCAAAGACAGGTGGCTTTGCCTAGGCTTGGCGCGAATGACAGAATGAATAGCTCAGCCCCGCATTCCCCAAGAGGCCGTTTCCGTGACATCCCGCCCGCTCTCCCCGCTCGCCATTTTTGATCTCGACGGTACGCTGGTCGATACCGCCGCCGATCTTATTGCCAGCCTCAACCACACGATTGCCATCGCAGGACTTGCGCCGGTCACTTATGAGGACATCACTCATCTCGTCGGCCAAGGTGCACGCGTAACCATCAAGCGCGCCTTCGCGCTACGGGAAAAGGAACTGCCCGAAGCAGAGGTGGAACCGCTCTACGAACGGCTGATAGAGCATTACCGCGCGGAGATGCCAGGAAAGAGCCGCCCGTACCCGGGTATCGTGAATGCGCTGGATAAGCTCTCCGCGGCCGGGTTCGCGCTCGCCGTCTGCACCAACAAGACCGAAATCCTTGCCCGCCCGCTTCTCGAAGAACTTAATCTTATGAAGTACTTCGCCGCGCTTACCTGTGGCGACACGTTCGAATTCCGTAAGCCGGATGCGCGCCACATTCTCGGCACCATAGAGAAAGCCGGCGGCGACCCGGATCGCACGATCATGGTCGGTGACAGCATCAATGATATCCTTGCCGCGAAAAACGCCAACGTGCCCTCCATCGGCGTCACCTTCGGCTATACCGACGTGCCGATGGCCGACCTTAAGCCAGATGTCGTGATCGATGATTTCGCAGCGCTGACGCCCGATCTGGTTGGCCGATTGCTCGCGGGGCGCGATGCGGCGGCATAAAGCGAGCCGAAATCCGTAGTGCGCGATGGTCGATCATAATTTCCTCTTCCCCCGAACCGCCGTCAGCATAATCGCCCTCGGTGATTCCGGCGAAGCTCTGCTTTTGAGGGCAATGCTGGAAAGCCTCGGCGCGTCGGTGCGGTTGCTTCTTCCCGGCACGCCGGAAGATATTCTGGTGTGCCTGAAACAAGGCGATCACCCGCCGCCCTATCTCATCATCAGCGGCCATGGCGATGAAAACGGCCTTGTGGTCGGTGAATTCAACCAGGACGTTACCCGGATGAAATTGAAGAACGGCAGCATGCCCGCCGAGACGCTCGCCGGAAACGTCGATCTGCCGGAGACCGTCATTTTCAGCACGGCGTGCTGCACGGGTTCCGATGTTTTCGCCAAAGCCTTCATCGAAGGCGGCGCAAAAGCCTATATCGCCTCGCCTGGCTATCCTGACGGCGCAGCGACACCTCTTTTCGTTCATCTGTTTTTCTACGAGTTGCTCGTTCGCAAATCGTCGCTGGAGGGAGCACTCCTGAGCGCCAACATACTTGATAGCGACGGCGACCTGGAATTTAGGCTCTTCAAGGCATAGACGGCAAAGAGTGTCGGGTCGAAACAAAAAAAGCGCCGTTTCCGGCGCTTTTTTCTCGGTGCGATCTATCAGATCGAGCTGGCCCTTGCCTTCGTCGTCACCGCAAAGGCTTTCTGCACGTAGCTGTCGCGATCATACACATCGTCGAAGAACTGCACCTTGCCGTCCTTGTCAGGCCATGCGGTGAAGTAGGACACATAGACCGGGATTTTTACCGGCACCTGAACGGCGCGGTTCTTGCCGGAGGCGATCTGTTCGTTGACCTTGTCGATGGTGGTGCCGAGAACGGCAGCCGCCATACGGCGCGGCTCCACCAGACGGATACAGCCGTGGCTCAGTGCGCGCATGTCGCGGTTGAAGAAGCTCTTGGCCGGCGTGTCATGCATGTAGATGGCATGCGCGTTCGGGAAGAGGATTTTCAGGTCGCCCAGCGCATTGTCGCTGCTCGGCGGCTGGCGCACGGAAACGGCGTTGGTCGAGCCATACCAGTTGACGCTGGAGGACGACACGGCGCGGCCGTTCACCTGCACTTCGTAACCCAGCCGGTCGAGATAGGACGGGTCGCGGCGCAGCTTCGGCAGCATTTCGTTGATGATGATCGACTGCGGCACGCCCCAATAGGGATTAAACTCGACGGTCTGAATCTCGTCCTGGAAGAAATAGGTCTGGTTGGCCTTGGAGCCGACCACGACCTTCATGCCGAACTGTTCGACACCCTCATTGTGATAATAGGCCATGAAGGCGGGCTGGTTGATGAACACATAACGCTGGCCGAGATCGGCCGGCAGCCAGCGGATCTGCTCCATCGCCACCTGTACCTTGGCGATCTTGGCATCGTTGCTTTCGCCAACCATCGCGCGAACCGTTGCGCGACCGATCACGCCGTCGGCCTTCAGGCCATTTTCGCTCTGGAACGCCTTCACGAGGTCAACGAGATCGGGTGTGTATTCCGGCGTCTGCTGGTAGGCGGCGATGATCGCCGCATGCTCTGTCTTGAAGGCAGGCGACGCGCGATGTTCGATTGCTTTCACCACACTCGCCATATCGGCGCTGCTGTTGCCGGGCTTCAGCACCAGGTCGGCGGGAACGCGCACGGCATGGGCAGCATCGCCCTCGCCACGCAGACGCGCAAGCTCTGCCTTCAGCGCCTGATATTCGGCGCTGGAGGGCTCGCGGCTGCGCAGATAGGCGGCCACATCGGGGCTCAGGCCCGCAAGCTTCAGAACGGGAGCGAGGTTCACCGTCTTGCGCTTGAAATCATGGTAGCCGGAAATACGGTTCGGATCGACGCGACCCCGGGTCGTATCCTGCACATAGGCGAGAACTTTTGCCGAAAGCGCGAGCTCGAACTGCATCTGCGCCCGCTGATAAGCGTCGGAAACAGGCGCCGAGGCCGTCTCCACCGGCGTGCCGTTCGACGTGGCGCCGACGACATTGCTGCTGATGCTTGCAGTCACGTCCTTTGCCGGTGCGGAAATGCTGTAATCGGCAGGATCAAGGCCGCTTTCGCCAACCGTCTCGAGGAAAGCGAGGACGGCATTGGCGCGCTCGGTCAGTTCGCCGCCGGAAACCCACAGCGTCTTGCCGCCGGCGCCGTAATAGGCTTCCAGCGCCTTGGCGATTTCAGGCGTGGCGCTGAACTTCAGGTTGGCAAGGCCTTCGCCGAAATTCGCCGTGTTTACCGCACGGGCCGTATCCGCCTTATAATCATAATAGCGCGGGCCTGAAACGCGCGGCAGAGGCTCAGGGTCGGAAGCATCCGCGCTCTGCGCAGTACCCGATGCAGAACCGGACGGTGAGGTGACGATACCGGCGGGCGGCAACTCGCCGCGGTCACGCGCGATCTTGCCCGGGCCGCCGCGAAGGAGGTCCATCAGGGTCACCGCCCCGGCACTGCCGGGAAGAGCGGTTGAAACGGAAAGACCGAGAGCCAGCACCAGTGCTGCCGATGATTTTCCAGATGTGACTTGCAATTTGATCCTCGTAGCACCCAGCACCACCGGAAAAACGGCGGGCATCAGTTTCATGCATCTCTAGCCGATCAACGGCCCGTTGAAAAGAAAACGCCCAAAGCCCAAAATCGTGCCGAAATGAACCTCATAATACAGCCGAAGCCATAAAAACGTAATTTCCAGAATTGGCGAGAATGGTTAAATTTCTATTTATTTCATTCACTTTGCTTTGACCCGGACGCCACGGAAGCATGCGGCAAAAGCCCGGCTTCTCAGCCTTTTCAGCACGTAGTAAAAATGCCACGCGGGCGCCTTTTTCTTCTTGCCCCACCGGGCGCACGCCAATCGCTGCAAGCCGAAGGGAAATATCTTCCCGCGCCGCATGACAGCGGCTTTCTTTGCTGCCGCGATGATTCTATATATCGGCCGCGCAAGGCGGGCGAAGGCGCCGTTTTGGCGGAGGAACACGAGTAAAAAGGCAAGATTGATGACAGCCACACGGACGGAAACCGATACATTTGGCCCTATTGACGTTCAGGCCGATCGCTACTGGGGCGCGCAGGCGCAGCGCTCGCTCGGCAACTTCAAGATCGGCTGGGAAAAGCAGCCGGCATCGGTCGTTCGCGCGCTCGGCATCGTCAAACAGGCCGCCGCCCGCGCCAACATGGCGCTTGCCGGCCTCGACCCGAAGATCGGCGAAGCCATCATCGCCGCCGCACAGGAAGTCATCGACGGCAAGCTGACCGAGCACTTCCCGCTCGTCGTCTGGCAGACCGGTTCGGGCACCCAGTCCAACATGAACGCCAACGAGGTGATTTCCAACCGCGCAATCGAGATGCTCGGCGGCGAAATGGGCAGCAAGAAGCCGGTTCATCCCAACGACCACGTCAATATGAGCCAGTCCTCGAACGACACTTATCCGACGGCGATGCACATCGCCTGCGTCGAGCAGATCGTTCACCACCTGCTGCCGAGCCTCAGGCACCTGCACAAGGCGCTGGAAGCCAAGGTCAAGCAGTTCGAAAAGATCATCAAGATCGGTCGCACCCACACGCAGGACGCAACGCCGCTGACGCTCGGCCAGGAATTCTCCGGTTACGCCGCTCAGGTGGCCTCCGCCATCGCCAACATCGAAACCACCCTGCCCGCGCTGTCGAAGCTCGCCCAGGGCGGCACGGCCGTCGGCACTGGTCTTAATGCCCCGGTCGGTTTTGCCGAAAAGGTCGCCGAAGAAATCTCTGAGATTACCGGCCTTTCCTTCGTCACCGCGCCGAACAAGTTCGAAGCGCTTGCCTCGCATGATTCCATGGTCTTCTCCCATGGTGCGATCAATGCGGCCGCTGCGGCGCTCTTCAAGATCGCCAACGACATCCGCTTCCTCGGCTCCGGCCCCCGCGCCGGTCTCGGCGAACTCTCGCTGCCGGAAAACGAACCCGGCTCGTCGATCATGCCGGGCAAGGTGAACCCGACCCAGTCGGAAGCACTGACGCAGGTTTGCGCCCACATCTTCGGCAACAATGCAGCGCTTTCATTTGCCGGTTCGCAGGGCCACTTCGAGCTCAACGTCTACAACCCGATGATGGCCTACAACTTCCTGCAGTCGGTCCAGCTTCTGGGCGACGCCGCCGTCTCCTTCACCGACAATTGCGTCGTCGGCATCGAGGCCCGCGAAGACAATATCAAGAAGGGCGTCGAAAACTCTCTGATGCTGGTGACGGCGCTGAACGGCAAGCTCGGCTACGACATCTGCGCCAAGATCGCCAAGACCGCCCACAAGAACGGCACGACGCTGCGCGAAGAAGCCGTTGGTGGCGGATACCTCACCAACGAGGAATTCGACCAGTTTGTACGGCCGGAGAACATGATCGGGCCGAAGTAAGCCTGTTTGAATTTTGGTGGAATGCAAAACGGGCCTTCGGGCCCGTTTTTTTTAGTCAACAGAAGAAAAGCCCATTCAGAACGAATCTCAGGATGATCAGTCGGGGAAGAGTTCTCCGTCATGCCGGACTTGATCCGGCATCCAGCTACGGCGCGTCTGCGCCGTCAAAAAAGTCTTTTACGATTAAAGACTTGATCGTACTGGACCCCGGATCTAGTCCGGATGACGGAGGAAAAGTCTAGCTCTCCCCAAATAAAAAAGGGCCGCTTTCGCGACCCTCTTCGTAAACCTTCAAACCGTCAAACCAGCCGGCTCTGCTCCACCGCCGCTTCGATGAAGCTGGCGAAAAGCGGATGCGGGTCGAGCGGGCGGCTCTTGAGTTCCGGGTGATACTGAACGCCAATGAACCAGGGATGATCAGGATATTCCACCGTTTCCGGAAGCACACCATCCGGAGACATGCCCGAGAAGACCAAGCCGCAGTTTTCCAGCCGGTCCTTGTAGTCCACATTCACCTCGTAGCGGTGACGGTGGCGCTCGGAAATATCCGTGGAGCCGTAAATCTCGGCGATCTTGGTATCTTTCTTCAGCGCCGCCTTGTAGGCGCCGAGGCGCATCGTGCCGCCGAGATCGCCCTTGGAGGAGCGCTTTTCGAGCTCGTTGCCCTTCACCCATTCGGTCATCAGACCAACAACCGGCTCGGCAGTCGGGCCGAATTCGGTGGAGGAGGCATTTTCAATGCCGGCCAGATGACGCGCCGCTTCCACGACCGCCATCTGCATGCCGAAGCAGATGCCGAAATAGGGCACGTTGCGCTCACGCGCAAACTGTGCCGCCATGATCTTGCCTTCAGAACCGCGCTCACCGAAACCGCCCGGCACCAGAATGCCGTTGACCTTTTCAAGGTATGGCGTCGGATCTTCCTTTTCGAAGACTTCCGACTCGATCCACTCGAGCTTGACCTTGACGCGGTTGGCGAAGCCGCCGTGATGCAGCGCCTCGATCAGCGACTTATACGCGTCCTTGAGGCCGGTATATTTGCCGACGATCGCAATCGTCACTTCGCCTTCCGGCGTGCGGATACGGTTGCAGACCTCTTCCCACTGTTCCAGACGCGGCTTCGGCGCTGGCTCGATGCCGAACGCGGCCAGTACTTCCGAGTCGAGGCCTTCCTTGTGGTAGGCAATCGGAACGTCGTAGATATTCGCCACATCCAGCGCCTGGATGACGGCGGAAGGACGCACGTTGCAGAACAGCGACAGCTTGCGGCGTTCCGCTTCCGGGATTTCCCGGTCGGCGCGCACCAAGAGGATGTCGGGGTGAATGCCGAGCGCCTGCAGTTCCTTCACGGAATGCTGGGTCGGCTTGGTCTTCAATTCGCCAGCCGCCGGAATGTAGGGCATCAGCGTCAGGTGAAGATAGATCGCGGTTCCGCGCGGCAGGTCGTTGCCGAGCTGACGGATCGCTTCCATGAACGGCATCGCCTCGATGTCACCCACCGTGCCGCCGATCTCGCAGATGACGAAGTCGTAATCGTCATTGCCTTCGATCACGAAATCCTTGATCTCGTTGGTGACATGCGGAATGACCTGAACCGTTGCGCCGAGATAATCGCCGCGCCGTTCCTTGTCGATGATGTTCTTGTAGATGCGACCGGTGGTGATGTTGTCGGTCTTGGTGGCCGAACGCCCGGTAAAGCGTTCATAGTGGCCAAGGTCGAGGTCCGTCTCGGCACCGTCGTCAGTCACGAACACTTCGCCGTGCTGTGTCGGGCTCATGGTGCCGGGATCAACGTTCAGATAGGGGTCGAGTTTGCGAAGCCGCACCCGATAACCACGGGATTGCAGCAAAGCTCCGAGTGCAGCAGCTGCGATGCCCTTACCGAGAGAGGAGACCACGCCGCCTGTGATGAATACATATCGCGCCATGGGATTCACCGGATACCTTTTTACCTCTGATTCCGCCAGCCCAAATTTCATGATGTTGCAAATTCGCTGTTGACGAATTCACAGTTCAACTGGCCGGAATGCGAACAAAAGAAAACCGGCAGGCATTACAGCGCCGCGCGTCATAGACGCGCAAAGGACGCTGTAACGCTTCCAGGTCGGCGCATAGGCCTTTCTTTAAATCATGAATGATTTCAAGGGCTATGCGCTGGCCTGCCGGAGCGTTAAATCAAAACCGGGCTTATTGACCGGTCGGAACTGCGTTCGGATCGGCGGGCTGCGCCGGAGCCGGGGCCGCCGTGCCGGAAGCGGCCGGAGCCGGTGTGGTCTGTGCGGGTGCGTTCTGGGCCGGTGCAGCAGCACCGCTATTGGTCGGCACGCCATTTTCAGCCGGAGCCGGGGTTGCCGGTGCCGTGGTCGACGGGCCGAGCGTATCCAGAATGCCGTTACCCTGCCCCTGCGTGGCCGGGATACGATCGAGAATATCGGTCGGGCGCGATTCGTACCGGGTCATGAGACCAAGGCCGAGCGATGTCAGAAAGAACAGCGCGGCGAGGATGCCCGTGGTGCGGGTCAGCGCATTGGCCGTTCCGCGCGCGGACATGAAGCCCGAACCGCCGCCGATGCCGAGGCCGCCGCCTTCGGAACGCTGGATCAGGACCACGCCGACAAGCGCCAGCACGATCATGAGGTGAATTACAATCAAAACGGTCTGCATGACAATCCATTCCATGCCCCGCGCGGAGCACCATAAAGAAGGTTTTGCGGCTCTTTACATGAGGCGAAGGCTTATTCCAAGCCCCTTTCCCGATACTCTTTCAGGAAAGCCTCATTCAGGCCGTCAGTCGCTCATATGCCGCATAGATGGACAGGAAGTCAGACGCTTTCAAGCTCGCGCCACCAATCAGCGCGCCATCCACGTTCTCCACGCCCATCAGCTCCAGCGCATTGGTGGGCTTTACCGAGCCGCCATAAAGAATGCGCATGGTCTTGCCGGCATCGCCAAAGCGCTTGACGAGCTCGTCGCGCATGAAGGCGTGGGCCTCGCGCACATCTTGCGTGGTGGGGGTAAGACCGGTGCCGATCGCCCAGACGGGTTCATAAGCGATAACGGTATTTTCCGCGGTCGCCTCATCCGGCAGTGAGCCGGCAAGCTGGCGCTTCAGGATATCGAGCGTCTGGCCCGCCTTGCGCTCATCCGCCGTTTCGCCAATGCAGACGATGGCGATGAGATCGGCCGCATGGGCGGCGGATGCCTTGGCGCGTACCAGATGGTCGGTCTCGGCATGATCGGTGCGGCGCTCGGAATGGCCAACGATGACATGGGTACCGAAGCAGTCGGCAATCATTTCGGCGGAGATATCGCCGGTATGGGCGCCGGAGGCATTCTGGTGGCAATCCTGCGCGCCGATCATCAACGGGCTGTCATCACAGAGCGCGGTCGCGACATAAAGCAGTGTGGAAGGCGGGCAGATCAGCGCATCCACCTTTTCGGACAGCACGCCCTTGACGCCCTCTGCCATGGCCTTGATCTGATCGAGTGAGGCACGCGTGCCGTTCATCTTCCAGTTTCCGGCAACAAGCGGTCGAACATTCGGCGTCATGCGTATCCCATTCCCTTTGTCTAGGAGCGCCGCTTGAGGCACCCCATCCCTCGGCCGAAGCCGGCCCTTGATCAAGACAGAAGCTCTGCCTGAATTTCCCGGATATTCCTTTAGCCGCAGCCGGCGGCAATTGGTACAAAAAAGCGGTCCGAGCGTTAAAGCCAGCGACAAATCCCGGAAAATTTGTCGTTACTGACTTAGAACCGACCCACTATCGGCTCAAAATCCAGTTCAAAACCACCCGCCAGTCGGTCATTCGCACCGGCGTGCCGTGGCTGCCGGTCTCATAGCGCGTGAACCGCGCGGGCTCCCCAGCCTTCAACAACGTGCGGAAAATCGTCGCCTGTTGATCGGCCGAATAGACCTTGTCGGCGCTGCCGTGGGTAAACCAGACCGGTTTCTTCGCTTTGGCGAAGGCGCTTTTCGGAAAATCGGGATCGACGGCGCCGCCAAGGATCGCCATGCCCTTGAGATTGGCGACGGCTGCCTTGTCGCGGCTGATGCCATAGCAGATGAAACTGCCCATCGACGCGCAGGTGAGCACGACAGGCTTTCCGCCGGATTTTCTGGCCGCATCGGCAATCAGCGCCGCGACATCGGCAACGCCGTTCTCATCGAAGGAACGAACGCTCGGCACGTAATAGGTGCCGCCATTGGCGACGGCCAGATTTTTCAGCCGGTTGAAATTACCGCCGAACGTATAGTCGTTCATGCCAAGCCGCCGGTCGCCGCCGCGTCCATGGATGAAGATGACGGTGAAGGCCTGCCCGCTGGCCGGTCCGACGCGGCCGACCTCAAGCGCCCTGCCCTCAGCGGACACGGTTTCCAGCGCCTGCACCTTCTTCGGCGCCATATCCAAATATTGCCGCTTCACCCGACGCTCCGGCACCTCGTCGCGGCCGTTGATATCGCGCATCTCCTGATAGTCGATGACCTCGGACGCGCCGCCATCGCCCGTGGAAAGTACCGTCTGTGCGGAAAACAACTCGTCCTTGAAAGGCCGCAGCGGCCCGTCGGCGGCGGAGGCTGCGACGGGCATGGCCGCAACAGTGAGGCTGAAAAGAGTACAAAACGTGAAATGAGCTGTGGACATGCCTTGGCTAACCGTTCATTCGTGGCTGCGAGACTTGCCATCGCAAGGTCCGCAGCGCAATCCTCCTGTTGCGAAACCCTGACACAATCGTGGCATAGGATGCGCCGCGCTCGCCCAGGCGGACCCCGGTTCAATCGGACGGGAACCGCATTTGGCGTTATGATTGACGCTGATGGCATAATGATTCGCATGGCGAAATTCTGACACACGCTTTTGAACTTTGGACATGATGGACGACAGCAACGATCTTTTCTCCGGTCTTCCGGCAGCACGAAACAGCGACACGGACACGAACGAGGACGCGGCGAAACCCGCGAAGGCCCCGGCGACCGCTGCTGCCAATGTGAACGTGCAGCCAAAACCGGCAGCCGTTGCCCCCATCGTTTCGTCCGCTCCGCCGCCGCCTGTGTCTCCCACCGGTGACGACTACGGCGCCTCTTCCATTCGCGTCCTCGAAGGCCTCGAGCCGGTGCGCATGCGCCCCGGCATGTATATTGGCGGTACGGACGAAAAGGCGCTGCATCATCTCTTTGCCGAAGTCATCGACAACTCCATGGACGAGGCCGTCGCCGGTCACGCCAATTTTATCGAGGTCCATCTCGATGCCGAAGGTTTCCTGACGGTAACGGATAACGGCCGTGGCATCCCGGTGGAGAACCACCCGCAGGTACCCGGCAAGTCCACGCTGGAAGTCATCATGACCAAGCTGCATGCCGGCGGCAAATTCGACGGCAAGGCTTACGAGACATCGGGCGGCCTGCACGGCGTCGGCGTCTCCGTGGTCAATGCGCTCTCTGACCTGCTCGAAGTCGAAGTCGCGCGGAACCGCAAGCTTTACCGCCAGCGCTTTTCGCGCGGCCTGCCCATCGGGTCGCTGGAAGAGCTGGGCGATGTGCATAACCGCCGCGGCACCCGGGTGCGTTTCCATCCCGATCCACAGATCTTCGGCGATCACGCGAAATTCGAGGCGGCCCGCATATTCCGCATGGCCCGCTCCAAGGCTTACCTCTTCGGCGGCGTTGAAATCCGCTGGAGCTGCGATCCCGGTCTTGTGCCCGCCGGTGGCGAAATCCCTGAAAAGGCCGTCTTCCATTTCCCCGGTGGCCTCAAGGATTATCTTGCCGCCACGCTCGGCAAGGAATTCACCGTCACGCGCGAGATCTTCTCAGGCCGCACCGAAAAGACCGGCGGCCATGGCGCGCTGGAATGGGCAGTCACCTGGTATGGCGGCGACACGCAGATCCATTCCTATTGCAACACCATCCCAACCCCCGAAGGTGGCACGCATGAAGCGGGCCTGCGCATTGCGCTCACCAAGGGCCTGAAGAACTATGCCGACCTGACGCAGAACAAGCGCGCCAAGGACATCACCACCGATGACGTGATGATTTCGGCGGCCGGCATGCTCTCCGTCTTCATCCGCGAGCCGGAATTTGTCGGCCAGACCAAGGACAAGCTCGCCACCGTCGAAGCCCAGCGGATCGTTGAAAACGCGCTGCGCGACCCATTTGACCATTACCTGACCGGCAATCCGGCCGAGGCGGCAAAGCTGCTCGACTGGGTCATCGAGCGCTCGGAAGAGCGCATGCGCCGCCGCAAGGAAAAGGAAGTCAACCGCAAGACCGCCGTGCGGAAGCTGCGCTTGCCGGGCAAACTCGCGGATTGCTCCCAGAACACGGCCGAAGGCGCCGAACTCTTCATCGTCGAGGGCGACTCGGCTGGCGGCTCGGCCAAGCAGGCGCGCAACCGCGCCAATCAGGCCATCCTGCCGCTGCGCGGCAAAATCCTCAACGTCGGCAGCGCCAGCCGCGAAAAACTCTCCGCCAACCAGCAGATCGCCGATCTCATCCAGGCGCTCGGCTGCGGCACGCGGACGAAATATCGCGAAGAGGACCTGCGGTACGAGCGTATCATCATCATGACCGATGCCGACGTCGATGGCGCCCATATCGCCTCGCTGCTCATCACCTTCTTCTATCAGGAAATGCCGGAACTCATTCGCGGCAACCACCTCTATCTGGCAGTGCCACCACTCTACGTCATCCGCCAGGGCGCCAAGAGCGTCTATGCCCGCGATGACGCGCACCGCGCCGAGCTGATGGAAACCGTCTTCAAGGGCAAAAAGGTCGAAGTCGGCCGCTTCAAAGGCCTCGGCGAAATGATGGCGGCCCAGCTGAAAGAAACGACCATGGATCCAGAAAAGCGCACCCTTCTGCGCGTCGAGATCGATGACGTGGACTTCGAAGGCACCCGCGAAGCTGTCGATAACCTCATGGGCACCAAGGCCGACGCCCGCTTCCGTTTCATTCAGGAACGGGCGGCCTTTGCTGATAATCTGGATATCTGATCCAGAAAGAACTGTAAAAGGCAGCGCCCGGTGCTGTCGTCAGAGGTGATGGGGAGGCGTCATCGTGCGGATCGTGTTGACGGGCAGTTCAGGCCGGGTCGGCCGCGCGATCTTCAGCGCTCTTGCCGGCACGCATGAGGTGATCGGTATCGACCGCTCGCCCTTTTCCACCACTCACTTCGTCGGCGATTTCGCCGACATGGGATTGTTGAGTTCGGCTATGGCGCGGGCGGATGCGGTGATCCATGCGGCGGCGCTCCACGCGCCGCATGTTGGCATCGTCCCCGACGCGGAGTTCCGGCGCATCAATGTCGAAGGCACCCGCATGCTGGCGGCAGCGGCGGTGGAAGCAGGCGTACAACGGCTGGTCTTTACCAGCACCACCGCGCTCTATGGCGACGCCGTTTCCGCCGAAACCTGCACCTTCATAAACGAAGAAACACCACCCCGGCCAAAGAGCATTTACCACCGCACCAAGCTCGAAGCCGAGCAGGCGCTGGAGGAAATCGCTGGTCCGCATCTCGCCGTACGCGTTCTGCGAATGTCAAGAAGCTTCCCGGAGCCTGCCGATGTGATGGCGGCTTACAGGCTGCATCGCGGCGTCGATATCCGCGATGTGGCCGACGCTCATCTACTGGCACTCACCAATGCGGGCGACGATTTCCAGCGCCATATCCTATCGGGGGGAACGCCGTTCGCCGCTTGCGATTGCAACGACCTCGCACGCGACGCAGCCTCGATCCTGCGGCAGCGGATGCCCGCCCTCGCCGACGCTTTTGCACAAAGGGGATGGGCGCTGCCTGCAACCATCGACCGCATCTACTCGCCTCTGCAGGCCAAAAGATCGCTCGGCTGGACCTCCCGTTATGGCTTCGAAGAGGTGCTCGCCCAGCTTACCCGCCGCAGTCCGGAGGTGCTGCCGGCCGGTGCCGCTATCAGCAGGAAATCGGAATAGGCCAGCCCTATGCCGCCGCATCCTCTCGCACTTCCAGAATGCGGTCGATCAGCCCCCATTCCAAGGCTTGCTCCGCCGTCATGAAAAAATCCCGATCCATGGCGGCTTCGAATTTCTCGTAACTCTGCTTGCAATGTTCGGCGTAAAGCCGCGTCATACGGTGCTTGGTCTGCTTCATCTCTTCGGCATGTATCAGCATGTCCGACGCCTGTCCCTGGAAACCGCCCAACGGTTGATGAATGTGGATGCTTGCATTGGGAAGTGCTGTGCGCTCGCCCGGTTCCCCCGCCATCAGCAGAAATGATCCCATGGAGCGGGCTGTTCCCATGCAGAGCGTATGAACCGGGGCGCGGATATAATGCATGGTGTCATACATGGCCAGCCCGCTCGTCACGACGCCGCCCGGAGAATTGATATAAAGATGGATCGGCTTCTTCGGGTTTTCCGCCTCGAGAAACAGCAATTGCGCGCAGACCAGCGCCGAAACCGCATCGTTCACCTCGCCGTTGAGGAAGATGATCCTTTCCCGCAACAGCCGGGAATAGATATCGAAAGACCTTTCTCCCCTAGACGATTGTTCGACTACCATAGGGACGAGTTGCATCGCTTCGCGCATCGGCGAACTCCTGTCGTTGAAATGTCGGGGAAGGTTACGGCTCAGGCGGCGAGCTTGATCGGCGAACCGTTTTGGTTAGCGGCGGCCTTTATCATCCGGCCGGTATTGACGGGCAGGTCATGAATGATGCGCAGGCTGGTGCCGCCATGGGCATTCGCCGCGATCCTGAAGGTGACGGTGCTTTCCAGAAAGGGCGGATTATCCTCGCGCAGCCGGTAGCGAACCTCCTCGCCGGGCTTGATATCGATCGCATCGGGTTCCGCCAAAGCCTCCTTCGGCAGCCAGTTTTCACGAAACGCCGGAATGCTGATGGCGCGCCACACTTTCTGCGGCGGCTCGTCCAGATCATATTCAAGCTCGATGCCGATTTTAGGTGCTTCCGGTGTCTGCCTTTTCATTGGTCCATATCCTTCAACAGGAGTTTGAGAGCCTCAATGCGCTGTGGCCAGTAGGCGCGATATTTGCCGAGCCAGGCCGCAATCCGCATCAGCCCGTCCGGATCAACTTCGTAATTGACGAAACGGCCCTGCCGCTTCTCGACCACCAGCCCCGCCCCGCGCAGCACCGAAAGATGCTGCGACATGGCAGGTTGGCTGATCTCGATGCCTTGACGCAAGGCGGAAGCATTCATCGCGCCATCAGCCAGCTTTTCGAAAATGGCACGGCGTGTCGGATCGGCCAGCGCCCGGAAAATATCGTTCTCAGTCATGACAACACATAAGCACACACTTATTTGATTCGCAAGCCCCTTCGCCACCTGGAAAACAGCGTGTTCCACAGAACCCTGTGCCGTGAACGCTTTCCCCCCTCGCGCGTTTTCACTGCGCCTGATACTCTTCGGGCCGGGAGCGATCAAAACAAGTGACTGCATTTACGGTCTTCATCATCATTCTTCTCGTGCTCATCGGGCCGAGCCTGTTTGTCGTCATCGGCAAACAGCGGGAGAAGGCCATTCCGAAACGCCCCTCCACCGCCCTGCCCGTGGCGGAGGAGGAAACGGCGCTGGACCGGCACTGGCAATCGATCAAGAACGGCTGGAACGAAAAGAACGCGCTCTGCCTCCTGCATTCCAATCTCGATGCCTTTGCGGTGCGCGTGGCCTCGGCGCGGGCGGCGGGGCGCAGCCTCGATCTCATGTATTACATGTGGAATGCCGATCTTACCGGACGGCTGATGATGCGGGAGGTGATTGCCGCCGCCGATCGCGGGGTGCGGGTGCGGCTGTTGCTCGATGATCTCGGCGTCTCCATGTCGGATCGCATCTTCCACGCCATCGACAGCCACCCCAACATCGAACTTCGCCTGTTCAACCCGACAAGGGCGCGGGAGAACATTCTCTATCGCGGGGTCGAGCTGGTTCTGCGTTTCCGCAGCGTCAACAGGCGCATGCACAACAAGGCATGGATTGCCGATGGGCGCGCGGTCATCGTTGGCGGCCGTAACATTGGCGACGCCTATTTCGATGCCGCCGAGCGGGCGAATTTCCACGATTTCGACATTCTCGGTTTCGGCGACATCGTTGCCGATGCCACCGAAATCTTCGACGACTACTGGAACAGCGCCGTTGCTGTTCCGGTCCGATCACTGCTCGCACGCAGGCCCAACAAACTAGCCAAGTTGCGGCGGGAGCTGGACGCCCTGCCAAAGAGCGAGGCAGCAAAACCCTATCTCGAGCGCGTCGAAAGCCAACATGGCCGCGATCATTTCCTGATGTCGGATCGCCTGCACTGGGTCGAGGCGGCGGATGTGCTGGCCGATCCGCCGGAGAAGGCGGCGGGAAAACGCCGCAAAGGTCACAACTTTCTCATGGAGAGCCTGCTGCCGCTGATGCAGGCCGCGAGCGACAGTCTTCACATCACTTCCCCCTATTTCATTCCCGGCAAACAGGGTGTGGGGATATTTTCAGGGCTCGCCGAAAGCGGCGTGTCGGTCGCCATCCTGACCAATTCGCTGGCAGCGACAGATGTGGCCGCCGTGCATGCCGGTTACGCCCGCTACCGCAAACCGCTTCTCACCGCCGGGGTGCGGCTGCACGAATTGCGTGCGCAAGCGGATCAATCAAACTTCACCCTGCGCGGCTCGGGCCAGGCGAGCCTGCATACCAAGGCCTTCACGCGGGATGGAGAGACCGGTTATATCGGTTCGCTCAATTTCGATCCGCGCTCTGCCTCGCTCAATACGGAAATGGGCGTGGTGTTCAACTCCCCCGCCCTCGTTGCCTGCATGGACGAGATTTTCGCCGATGAAATCCGCCGCACGATGAGTTTTGAACTCGAAATCGACAAGGGCAAACACATCGTCTGGGTCACCGAAGAACAGGGGCAATCAAGGACACTCCGTCGGGAACCCGATGCAGCCATCAGCCGGCGGATCGTCGCCGGCATCATGCGCTTCCTGCCGCTGGAATCCCAGCTTTGAAGACGAGCGTCCGGCTCACGCCGCCGGCCGCACCCCTGCCTTTGCCAGCTGTATCTGCACCAGCGTGTCCAGGTTCTGGTTGACGCGGCAATAGAACTCTTCGTCGATGAATGGCCGCAGCATGAAATCATTGCCGCCCGCCTTCAGGAAGCGTGCTGAAAGCAGCCGATTGGTGGAGGAAGACACGCCAATAATGCGCAGCTCGTGCGACCCACGGAAGGTGCGGATGCGCCTCGTCAGCTCGAAGCCGTCAATATCGGGCATGTTGTAGTCGGTCACCACAAGGCCGATATCGGGATTGGCCTTGAGGATATCGAGCGCCTTCGCGCCGCTGTCGGCAAGGCTGACGCGAAAATTATATCGTTTCAGACGGCTTGAAAGCAGCGCCCGCGCGGTTGGACTGTCATCGACAATCAACACGTGATGGCGGTGGTTGGTGAGGAAGCGACAGACGGATTCCGTCAGCATGTCGACGGCGAAAACATTGTCCTTCAGGATGTAATCCACCACATCCTTGGCGATCAGCGTTTCGCGGGTCGCCTCGTGGAATGTGCTGGTGAAGACAATGGTCGGGATCGAAAGGTCGATCAGATATTCCAGCGCCTCACCCTTTTCAGCTCCGGGCAGGTTGATGTTGGAAATGGCAAGCGTCACCGGCTCGGACGAATGTTCGTAACAGGCCTGCAACTCTTCGAAAGAGCGACATAGCTCCACGGATACACCGAGCATCTCGTTCAGCCGCCTGCTCACCATCTGCGTGAACACATTGCTGTCTTCCGCGAGCAAAATCCGGCTATTGGTGAAAGGCACGCCCGAATATTGCATGCCCGTTATGCCCAGGAAATTCATTCTGTCCCGACCCCCATCGAAATGTCAGTGGAACATAGCAGGCTCATTTTTCGGAATGATTAATAGCGGTTTCCCTAAAGCACCAGTTGAGCACATGCTTACCTAAACGGAAATACGGCCCGCAAGGGGCCGTATTTCATTTTCGGGAAGGGGCATTTAATCAAGCGCGCAGCAGTGCATTCTCCGTATCGAAGGGGCTCTCTTCCACCACTTCCGCATCGTAGGACGTCCCGAGAACGCGGATCTTCAGCTTTGTGCCGACAGCAGCGTATTCCGGCTTGAGCATGGCGAGCGCGATGGACTTGCCGAGACGCCAGCCGAAGCCACCGCTGGTGGCGCGCCCGGCCAGCGTGCCGTTTTCGTCGAAGATCGCTTCCGAACCGCGTGCATCCACATCCGTGTTGCCGGATACGGTCAGCGTCGAGAAGACCCACTTCGCGCCGCCTTCCTTGTAAGCCACCAGCGCATCGCGGCCGATGAAGGATTTTTCCGGCCGCACGAAGCGATCGAGGCCGGATTCATAGGCGTTGTATTCCACCGACAGCTCGCGACCCATGTTGCGGTAGGATTTTTCGAGCGACATGGAGACCATGGCGCGGATACCGAAAGGCTTGATGCCGAATTCCGCACCGGCTTCCATCAACCGGTCGAAGATGTAGTTCTGCATCTCGATCGGGTGGTGCAGTTCCCAGCCGAGTTCGCCGACGAAGTTGACACGCAGCGCATGCGCCGTCGCCACGCCAACGGAAATCTGCTTGCCGGTAAGCCAGGGGAAGTCCTTGTTCTCAAGGCTGGTGCGCGTCAGCTTCTTCAACAGGTCGCGCGACTTCGGACCGGCCAGAACCAGCACGCCATATTTCTGCGTGATCGGCTGCAGCACGACCGAACCATCGGTCGGTGCCAGGCGGAACAGCACGTCATGGTCATGCGCTTCCAGACCACCGGCCGAAACCATGTAGAAACGGCCAGGCGCCCACTCGTAAACGGTGAATTCCGCCTTCACGCCGCCGGTTGGCGTCAGCAGATGGGTGAGCGCGATGCGGCCACGCTTCTTTGGAATGGCATTGGCGAGAATGCTGTCGAGCCATGCCCGCGCACCGGGGCCGGAGACCTCCATCTTGGCGAAGGCGGACATATCGAGCACGCCAACATTCTGATGAACGTTCTTCACCTCGTTGCCGACATGTTCGAAATAGTTCGAGCGGCGGAACGACCACTTTTCAACAATGCGGCCATCTTCCAGAGCCGGCGCATGGTTGTGACTGGTGATGACATCTGCGCCAACGCCGAGATCTTCCTCACGCAGCGCGTAACCTTCCGGCGCATACCAGTTGGCGCGCTCCCAGCCGTAGACGGAGCCGAACACGCCCCCGAGTTTCTTCAGGCGGTCGTAAACCGGCGTCGTCTTCAGCGGACGGGCGGCGGAGCGTTCTTCATCCGGGTAATGCATGGTGAAGACGTTGGCATAGGCTTCCTCGTTCTTGGCGATGAGGTAACCTTCCGTTGCGTAAGGGCCGAAGCGGCGAGGATCGACACCCATGAGGTCGAGCGTCGGCTCGCCATCGACGATCCATTCCGCCAGCTGCCAGCCGGCACCACCGGCAGCGGTGATGCCGAATGAGTGGCCTTCGTTCAGCCAGAAATTCTTCAGTCCCGGTGCAGGACCGACGATCGGGTTGCCGTCAGGCGTATAGGCGATCGCGCCATTATAGACCTTCTTGATGCCGACTTCGCCGAAGGCCGGAACACGCACCATGGCGGTTTCGATATGCGGCATCAAGCGGTCCAGTTCTTCCTGGAACAGTTCATATTCACTGTCGTCGGAAGGACCGTCGACATAACAGACCGGCGCGCCGACTTCGTAAGGACCGAGGATCAGGCCGCCTGCTTCTTCGCGCATGTACCAGGCCGAGTCGGATTCGCGCAGCACGCCCATTTCCGGCAGGCCCTGACGGCGGCGTTCCTGAATGGCCGGATGCGGTTCGGTGACGATATATTGATGTTCGACCGGGATGACCGGAATATTGATGCCGACCATCTCGCCGGTCTTGCGCGCGAACGAGCCGGTGCAGGAGATGATGTGTTCGGCGATGATCTCGCCCTTGTCCGTCGTCACCTTCCAGTGACCGTCTTCAAGCTGCTCGATGGCGGTGACTGTCGTGTTGCGATAGATGGTGGCGCCGCGATCGCGCGCGCCCTTGGCAAGCGCCTGCGTCAGATCGGCGGGCTGGATATAACCATCGTCAGGATGCTGGATGGCGCCAAGCAGGCCGTCCGTTTCGCACAGCGGCCAGATTTCCTTCACCTGCTCCGGCGTCAGCATGTTGACGCGAACGCCAATCGTCTCGGCGATGCCGGCATAATACATATATTCGTCCCAGCGATCCTTGGTGCGGGCGAGACGAATGTTGGAGACCTTGGAGAAGCCAACATTCATGCCGGTCTCTTCCTGCAGTTCCTCATAGAACTTCACGGAATATTTGTGGATCTGGCCAACCGAGTAGCTCATGTTGAACAGCGGCAGAAGCCCGGCCGCGTGCCAGGTGGAACCGGAGGTCAGCTCCTTGCGCTCGATGAGCACGCTGTCGCTCCAGCCCTTCTTGGCCAGATGATAAAGCGTCGAGACGCCGACAACGCCGCCACCGATCACCACCGCCCGTGCATGTGTCTTCATTTACAGAACCCCTGAAAAGCGCTGGCCTTGCCTTATTCCGCCAGCTTTGGATGGGAGGAATATGAAGCGCTTGCGGGTTGTTCAGCCGCCTGATTGCGACATGGCCATAGGGTGCTGCGACAGGGAAGAAATTGCGACCACAGACGGCGCGCGCCGCCGCGATCATGAACCGCGGCGGGACACCTTGTCGGCTGTTGCTTTTTCGGAAGTGACCGCGTCATCCGTCTTGGCGTCTTTCTTGGCCTCGCTCGCATCCGCGACAGGTGAGGCCGCCGCCCCCGTATGAGCAACCACCGCCTTGTCGCCCTCTTCCGAAAGCAGTGCAGCCAGCATCTGTGGATTGGCGTCGCCCTCCACGTGGATATTGAGGTTGCGCTGCGGGAACGGAATGGCGATGCCTTCGTCGCGAAAGCGTTGGAGGATGGCGATGCGCAAGGCGTTTTTCACGGCTAGCCCGTTCGAAAGGTCGGCCAGATGGAAGCGCAGTTCGAAATCGAGGGAGAAATCGCCAAAGCGCAGGAATTCCACATGCGGCTCGGGATTGCGCAGCACTGGCGGCTGCGCCCGCACCAGTTCCAGCAGAATATCCATCACCTTCTGCGGATCGGAATCGTAAGCGACGGAAACCGGTATTTCCGCGCGCATGATGCGGTTGCGGTGCGTCCAGTTGCCGACGGAGGAATTGATGAACTCGGAGTTCGGCACGATGATCGATTGCCCACGGAAGGTTTCGATTTCGGTGGCACGCACCGAAAGGCGTTTGACAGTGCCCTCCGTCGTGCCGGTGACCACCCAGTCCCCCACCTTGAAGGGGCGCTCGACGAGCAGGATAAGGCCCGACACGAAGTTCGACACGATGTTCTGCAGGCCAAAACCGATACCGACCGAAAGAGCGGACGCGACGAGCGCAAGGCTTGAGAGGTTGAGGCCAGCCGAAGACACGCCGAAGATGGCCGCAACAGCGATGCCGAGATAACCAATGCCTGTTTTGACCGAGTTGCGCACCCCGGCATCCACCTGCCCGCGCGCCATGACGTTGCTGTCCAGCCACTTCTGGAACCAGCGGGTGATGATGTAACCAATGGCAAACACCAGAATGCCGCCGAAAATGCCGATGAGCGAGATCGATGCATTGCCGACGGTAATACCGGTCAACAGGCGGTAGGCCCAGCTTTCGATATCGCCCGGCTGGAAACCCCAGGAAAACAGGATCAGCGGTACGCCGAAGGCGAGAGCGACGACATAGATGCCGAGGCCGGCAACGAGGCCGGCCTGATCCAGCGGAACAACACCCAGCCCGTAACGCCGGGCAAGATAGCGGCCAGCGAGCGACTCCGCAAACGCGCCCTGCCGTGAAATCGCCTTGCCGGATAGAATGCCGATATACATCGTCGCCAGCACGGCACCCGTCGCGACGATCTGCGTGGCAAGGAAGCGCGCAAGCCCGACATAACCCGTCAGGCAGGCACCGATCAGGATCAGGCCGCCGACACGCAGGAGAATGACCAGCCAGCGCGGCAGACGCTGATGGCCGGTGTCTGAATCCTGCCCCTCACCGATCACCGGACGCAGGAACGAGACGGTAAGCAGGATGAGACCGATGATGATCGAGGCAACGAAACTTTTGGCGACGGTGACGATCAACGGCGAATAAAGCGTCTCGCTGATCGTGCCGAAGAGATAATCGAGACCGTTGACGAGCGCCATCAGCAGCACCGCCGAAGACAGCGTGTGCGCGCCCTTGTTGGAAACCTTCAGCAATCGCCATTCCGGCTGCGTCGGCGCGAAGATCGCGTAGCTCAGGCGCGAAACGAAATAGACGAAACCGGTAACCGCCATCGCCCCGAACAGGATCGGCGCGATGTCCGACCGCAGCACATTGAAATTATCGAGGAAGAAGGCGGAGGTGACGAGGAACAGAAACAGCGACAGCGACTGCACCATGGTGGACCAGAAAGCCACCGACAGGCGCCTCAAGTAGGACGGCTCCCCCGTGAACGCCCGCCGCTCCATGCGGCTGCCAAACAGGCGGTAGCCGCCCACCAGGAACAGAAGCGCGGCCATGATCGACAGCGTGACGGCCCCGAACATCGGCAACCGCTTGTAATTCCAGACATAGGTCGCCCAGCTGCTGAAGGCACTGTTGAGGTTGGTGAGCTCCGTCAGGAACGCGGACGACGCATCGCCGAGCGTCTGCGCGGACACTTCGGTACGCTTGAAAAGCGTTGCGGCAAAAAGAGCCCGCCGGACGGCGGTGATATTGTTGGAAATCTGTGCGGCATTGTTGGCAGTGGCCTCAACCTCGCCGGCCACGGCGTTCACCTCCCCCCGCTCCGCCGTCAGCCGGTTGCGCTCTTCCGTCACCATGCTTGCTTCCGGCGGCTGTCCTTCGCCCGGGGCGGCACCCAGCGCGTCCAGCCGCGTCTTGATCTGGTCCAGACGGGCGCGAAGCTTGGCGTTGGTGGCAGCAGCATCGGTGGCGATACCGTCTGCCCGGCCCTTAAGATCGACGAGCTGCGCATCATCGCGCCCACCGGCCTCCACCTGCCCCGAAATGAAGGAGAGATCCGACTTCCATTTTTCGAGATCGGTTTTTGCCTGCTCGATGGTCGATGGCTGAATGGCACCGGATGCTGCGGGCGTCGTTGCCTCCTGCGCAGAGACAGGCGCAACGCCGAGGGCGCTGAACAACGCAAACAATGCAACCAAAACGGCCGCCAAAGCGCCGGCCCGCCGACCACGTGCCGACCGCTCGCGGAGCACCCGCCTGTCGCCCATCCATCCGCCAAACATCAACCGCACATCCATGCCTTTCGTATTACCATGCCGCTTCAGGCTATTTAGCGCCTGCAGCGCGGAAAACCAGCCGCATCGGATGAGGTTTTCCGCCGTTTGCCTTGCTTTCCACCACGGGAATCATCACCTTTCAATATGCAGCAACATGGGAGGAAATCATGGAATCTGCTGGCATCAGCTGGATTGCAGCCATTATCATCGGTGGTGTCGCGGGGTGCTCGCCGAACAAGTCATGAAAAGCAATATGGGTGTTTTCATGAACATCCTTCTTGGAATCGTCGGCGCCGTCATCGCCAACGCCATCCTTGCGGTGTTTGGAATCGTTTTGACCGGCTGGCTCGGTTATCTCATCGCCGGCTTCATCGGCGCCTGTATCCTCATCGCCATTGGCAGGGCCTTCAGACGCGGCTGAATAAGTGTAGATCCGTAAAACCCCGGATTCCCAGGCTTTTCCAGCGCGGCTGAAATTTTTTCGTCACAAAAATCGAATAAATTTCATTTACGCGCTGGACAAGCCCAAACTTCCCCTTTATACGCCCCCTCACACCGCCACACGGTGCCGGTCGGGTGATTAGCTCAGTTGGTAGAGCAGCTGACTCTTAATCAGCGGGTCGTAGGTTCGAGCCCTACATCACCCACCAAATTTTTTCAATAAAATCAGATAGTTCCGCTGAAAACTTAGTCAGCGGACAAATCACGACAAGCCCCCAAAATCACCAGCAAATCACCGGAATTTTGTTGACAAGCTTTCGTAGCTATTTTCTCGTTTGTCAACGAATTGTGGATAAGTCCCTAACCCATCGTTGATGTAGCTATCTGTTGATAGATTCAAATCACTGCAACGAGCGCTTTCGCCCCTCGCCAATCTTCGTCTGGGTGTCTGCAAGATTCGACATTTCCCTGTTTAACTTGTGATCTGTCTGTCCATCAGATCACGAAGATAATCAGACCCGGGAGATGCAATACGAATGGCGAAACTCAATTTCAGCATGCGAGGCTTCATGTACGAGTCAGGTATCGACTGCCTCCGTGACAGCTTCACCGCAGCCGTCCAAGGAATCCAGGATCAGATTCGAGAAGAGTCGGAGGATTGGAGGTCGTGCAAAGGTGACTACGAGGAGCAGGCCCAGTACGCGGAGGATGGCTCCACGATCTTCGATCCCGATGACGTCTACCAATACAAAGTGGAGGCACTGAAGGAAGCGCACGCGGAACTCCGCAAGGCGTTCGCGATAGCCATTTATCACTACTGGGAGCGAAAAATGCGAGTGTTTTGCAAACTACCCGACGGCAATCATGCCGACTTGTCAGTGGCTGCCGCGAGACTAGGTATCCACGTTCCTGCGGACTTCGCCCGCGTCCATCGACTTGCTAATGCACTGAAGCACAACAACCAAGGTAGCATGAAGCCGTTGCATAAGGTGTGGCCGGAGGTCAGTGGAATCCTGTTTGAAGTGAAGGGCGACCGAGACTGGTACGCACGCATAGAGTTGAACGATGACCACATTTATCATCTGCTGGATCTGACAAAGCTCGCAGGCCCTTCGGTAATGAAATGTGCGACTGATCTACAGGAGGCGCCATAACACCCCGTCCTGGCATCACTCTCCAAGACTCCGCTTGACTCCGGGATCAATGAGAACGAAATAGGAACAAAATCCGTTGACGCGGACACATTCTTACGGAGGCTCACCCATGTCCCAGCAGCTCACCCTCGATATCCCGGGAGAAGAAAATGGCACTCAGTCACCTCCCGAACCAGATCTCGCTGCATCCGTACTCAAGGCCGCAGGCGGTGATCCGCTCGTTGCCATCCGTTCTTTGCTCGCTGACGCCGATTTCCTGCGCGATCAGCTCTTCATTGCATCGTCGCTCATGAGCAAAGGCATCGGGCGCGGCTGGAAGCCTCAGTATGAGCGGGTGTCGTGAAGCATCGCCGCGGCATCGACCTCGTCCGTGACGGTGCCGATGTCGGCTACACCGTCGGAGAAGGAAGCCGCCAGGGCGGATCCGAACCGCCTGACGCGCCATACCGGGTCGAAGTCTGGACAGACGCGCCTGAGAGCGGCGGCAAGCTGTTGGAAACGATATCGCGCTCGACGGTCTTCGCTGTCTCCTGTGCAGCGCTGCGAGCAGCCGTTCGAGAGCGTCCAGGAAAGACGCTCATCCACGTAAATCAAAGACATCGTATGACGTGCGAGCGCGCCCAGGATCCGCCCGTCCCGGAGTATCGGCGGCCGCTCCACCTCAGGCGGCGGCCGCAGTAGAAACCCTCGACAAGCTACCGGAATGGTACGTTCTCGTCGGCACCTGTCCTGCGTGCCGTCGGAGCGGACCTGTGGAGAGGCGCGACGTCATCAGAGTGATGGGTCGGAAAGCCACCCTGTCGGCGATCCCTGCGCGGCTGAGATGCAAGGGCTGCACCAACAAACGGGGCAATAAGCTGACCTGCAAGAAGCTGCCGAGGTGATATCCAGGACTTTTCCATGATACCGATCGTAATCCATTTACTCTGTCGGCAGATACCGAAAATTAGGGGCTCTCAAGGACTCCGGGTCCCGATAACGTCGCCTTCCAGGTCAACAGGAGGTATCGAGTATGGGCATGACGATTTTTGACTCTCGCAATCCCGCAGGCCGCGCTGGCCTCGAACTGGGTCTCCTGACCGCCGGCATCGTAGGTTCGCTCGCCGAAGCGCACGCTGCAGGGAAGCAGGCTGCCGAAGAGCGCGCAGAACGCCGTGCCGCATATGTCTACGCTTGTGAACTCGCCGAGGCGCGTGGTCGCGCTGACGATCTTGGCCATGTTGCAATGCGTGCAGTCCGCCATGTCGCATCTCTCGAAGCCGAAGTCCGCCGTCTTCGTGTCGCCTTACAGCAGCGGCAGGCGCATATCGAACGCTCGCGGGGTGCGGCATGAGCATCGTTCAGGACATGTCCGATGAGGGCATCGCGGCGCAATTCGGTGACATCGTTAATGAGATCCCCGAACTGTTTGAAGCCCTTCGTCGCGTCGAAATGCAAAACCGCCCGACATCGACATCGGGCGGCTTCAGGATCAAGGCTGACTGGGTGTCAGTGCAGCGTGGTGGGGGTGTGCTTCGGTTGAAGATTGGGCACTCCGGGAGCGTGGAATAGTTCCCGCTGAACTTGGCGGAACAACGCGGCGATCTGCTCCCTCTTCCACTCTTCTTCATCTACTGCGCTCGGGGCAGACAAGATCTCGGGCGCTTCTGCTTCCGGCTTCATCTTCGCGTACGATGGCCTGACCTCCTTCGCTTCCAGACTTCTCCCACATGCACCCGTCGTCGACATCGCGAGCTTTGCGAGATCCTCCTCCGATAGCCGGAGGAGCCAGTCTTGCTGCGCGTCATCGAGCACTCGCAGATCCATTTCCGCGCGGCCGGCAACATCAGCACGAGCGTATGCGCGGACCACATCTGCAGGCGACATCTCCCGGACGATGGTATCGACGGCGGCTTCCTGCTGCTCGGCAAGCTGCTTGGCATCGTCGACGTCTTCTTTCTGAATATTCTGGAACCCGTCGGTCTGCGGCGGCGTGAGCATGCCGAGCCATCTAAGCAGCGGCCCGAAGACCACTGCGAGGAGTTGCAGGGCGGCTTGGAACCACTCCAGCGGATTCAACAGCGACATCCACGATTTCTTCTTCTTTTCCATTCGACATCTCCTTGTTCGATGACCCAGGATTCCGCCGGCGGCTGAAAGCGACAAACGGCCGAAATTATCATGGACAAATCCGTGGACGAGATCCCGCGAAATCGAACGTCGTTAACCTAACCAATTGTTGACAATGTATTTTTTCGATTTTTGGGGTTGCGCGCATCGGCCGCTCGATACAGCATTAGTTATCGGCACACGGCATCCCGCCCCCGATACAAGGAGAACGAAAATGAAGACCCAGATCTACCAGGACGGCGACTTTGTATCTCTCGAGTACGACAACATTGTCACGGGCGAGCGTACTAAGCGACAGTTTTACGCTCAGCGCGGCAGCGTCTACGAGCTCAACGGCATTCGCTCTGGAGTCGACTCTCAGGTCTGCTATGGCCTCTCCGATCGCGGCAACACCCTCTCCGTCGCAATCGGCGGCGACGATCTGCTGGCTACAATCCGTGCTGAGTGGCCCTCGTACCGTCGCGCAATGCGCGCATTCTGAGCCGCCTGATGATGGGGGCCTGGCAGCCCCCGAAACCCTCCTTCAAGGGTCGCGGTAGCCAAAGATCACGCAGATGACGACGGTCCCCGCAGGGAACACCAAAAAACAAGGAGAAATCAAATGGAATTGCAAATCGAAATCGAGGATACGTCTCGTCCCCGCGCTCTCTATCATCTCACCGACACCGATCTCGTGGCGACCTACCGCGATGCCGAAGCCATGCTCTCGTCGCTCGGCATCGACCGCGAAGCTTTGGCCGCCGCTCTCGGACTTTCGCCGACGACACTGGTCGCATACTCCCGCGGAGCCGTCACCGCTGCTCACCGCCGCATTCCAGCCATCACCCTCGACCGCGTCCGCGACCTCGCCGTAGAGGCATACTGGCGCGCGGTTGCGTGGCCGTACCGACAGGAAATCGGCGGCGAACAGGCTCATCTGACGCCCGTTTACACTGCTCACGACGACACCGGACTCGTCCGTGATCGGCATCCGCATCCCCTGCGGATGCGCGAAATCGCCGATAAGTTGGGCGGCAGCGTGCGGGTGACCTGGGCGATCCATCCGAGCGTTACTGTTCCTCGACTGGACGCGGCAGCGGCTCTTCGGAGCAAGTGGAGAACAGGCGCATGGCAGATCGGTACGGCATTTGACGATGCGGAGGACGCCGCGGAACTGCTCTGCGAAATCGCCGACTGTGATCGGTATTCGCTGTGGAATTTCAGCACCGAGTATCGGCCATGGCAGATCCAGGTGACGACATCTCAAGTCGAGCGCCTTGAGGCCGCAGTCGCGGATCTCGAGCGCGGCGACGATATTCAACCGTGGGAAAGTGCTGTGCAGAGAGCAATGGCTGACTTGGAGAATCTGTGATGGCGCGAGTGATGAGAGACGCGACCGTTCAGACGCTAGCGACAAGGCTCTTCAAAGCGTGCGGCATCTCGTGGGTCGAAGATAGCTACATGCACTGGCTGGCCGCTGTTAGAGGATGGTCAGTTGGGTCGACGAGGCCGATGCACTACGAAGACCAACAAGCAATCATTTCCGCGATCCAGAAACTCGACGATGCCGAGATGGCGTTGCACCGCGCGCTCGAAGACGACGAGGATGACAACTGATGACCAAGCGCGTTGCGAAAGCTGCGGCGAAGCAGGCCGCATACGAAGACACGATGAGATCGGCGTCGGCGAAAGTCTCGAGAGCACGCTGGATCAGGCATTCCTGGGATGCGCAGACCGACAGCCTGCGGACGGAATGGGAGCCTGGATTTTTCCCGCAGCGCGGACCTGATTGGCACCGCGAAGGATCCCTCGATGAGATCGAGCAGAAAGAGAATGCAGGGCAGCGCAGCCTGTTCTGATGCTCGAAAGGACCTGGAATGCACGAGGCCGGAATGTGGTTCCGGCCTCACTTCTTATTTCTGAGGATCAGTCGTTTTGGCATCTCAAAGGCGAGTGCATAGGTATCTAGCTTCATCTTGCCGACCTTTATCTTCATCGGAAGCATGGCTTTGCGAATGGCAGTCTCGTGCTTTTCTTGAATCCTTGAGCCCAAGTAGATCGCTGAAATGGCTTTCGCTGAACCATATTCAGCCTTGCCGATTTCGGGTCGGATGAGTCGCCATTCACGTTCCCCTGACCACCGAAGCGACTTGCAGGACAAGATGAGCTTAGCCTTGTTCTCAGCGGTTTCCTTGTCACGGTAGAGCATGGGCGCGTGCTCGTTGTAGGTCATGCGAACCATTTCATGGTCGTCTGGCAGGTTCTCCAGGAGAGCAGAAACACTGTATTCGATACAGATCCCGGAGTAGTTTCCAGCATAGTGCGCCCACATTAGCTCATGCTCGCGGGTCTCAGAAAAAGAAGCAATACCGAATGTCGCAAGGGCATCCTCAACTTGGCTTCGTCGGAGCGCATAGTACTTGCTTTCCTTCAGCAGCGCTGATTCCCGGTGTGACCCCTCCATCGGATCGTTCATGTCACTGTAGCAAGGACAGTAGACGTAACCAGACACGATGGCGTCCAGCTCCTGCTTGAACTTCTTAGGGTCGTTCACTCCAAGAGAGCGATATCGGTAGAGCTGGCGCGGTCGCGCGTAGGCCTTTATCTCTGCTGGCATGGCTCCCCCTCTGTCAGATGTTCTCCTATTAATAGGACGCTCGACTGGAGAAATACAACTACAAGCTACTGCGCCTGATGTTGTCGGCGATCATGCCAGACCAAGGCGCAACGTCGACGATGTCCTTCTCCTTTTTCTCGGTGAAGAGTGACTTGCCATACGTGAACGGCCCGATCTCAATGTGGTCGTAGCCACGAGCCGCTGCGAGAGCATGCATATTGATGACGAGCGGCCCATGTGCAGGCGTCTTGTTCTGCGCACCAAACAGGATGAATCCGGCCTTCAGAGTGCGTCTCGGTGCGAGAACATTCGGCGAAATATAGATGTCTTCTACCGACTTCGGCCCCGTCCATTCGTCCGGCCACAGGACACCCGGATTGATCTTAACACCGACGAGCTGCTGTTCTCCATCCTGGTCGGTCTCGTACATATCTTGCGGCTCCCCGGCTTCGCGATACGATCCATCTCCGAGCCAGTTTGAGAATGGAACGGTGGGTTCGTCGGTCGCGATGCGCTCGCGCAGGTAGTCTTCTGACTGCTGCGGCTTCGAAATCTTGATTTTGGGAGTTGCTGCCGGAGCAGTATGCTCGACGGCTGGGGTTTTGATGACAGTGCCAGGATTCGCTTTTCTGCGGATGCGGGAGACAGTTTTTGGCGGAACGCCGAGAAGCTGGAATATCTGCCCCGGGCTTTTGCCTTCGGGAAGGAGCGATTGGACGGCTGCTCTTGTGTCTGCAGTAGACTGACCGGATGCAATCGACGCGGTGAATTCTTTCATTTCAACTTCCTTCTTCGCCGCTTCTTTGTCGAGCGGTCTGAAAGGATGGTTGTCGTCGACCGAACTCGCCGCAAGTCGTCAACTCGTTGAATATGCGCGACTAATCCCAATCATGTTGACAACGCTAGCTGTCGCCGAGGATCAGATACCGAAGATTTTTTTGACTTTTTCGCCCACGATGAGCCAGAAAACGCCGGCGGCGAGTGTAATGCCAGAGATGTAGGCTAGACCTGCTCGCGAGCGGCTCTTGATTTCGGCGATGTCACTCTTCATCGAGCCAATGTCGGCTTTGAGGCTATCGATCTCGGTCTTCATCGCAGATTGAGCCGAAAAAAATTGGTCTAGCTTGGTTTCAAGCCGTGCCTGACCGCGGATCAACTCAACGATCTCGGACGATGGAATTACGGTGTCGCTCATGCAAGTTGTGCCCACGGCTGGAATGTGATTTCCAGTAAGTGGATAATAATGATCTGCAAGATTCGAGGGTGGCAAATGAAAAAGCTAATTGCAGCGCTGAGTGGAGACAAACTCCACGTTTGCCTGAAGTTGGAGGCTACCGAGATCAAGCGCGTCAATATGACGACCGAACTGAATCCCGCCCCCGACTTTGTCCCTTATGACGGCGGAATCGATAAGGACTATCCCGTCTGGCACGAGTTCGATTTGTCAGATGAAGCGGTCTTCATCCACAAATTGAAGCTGGACGACTATGGGTACTATGTTGAAGATGGCCCGCACGAAGATCCCGAATACGAGTTGCCGAAGGCAACGTCTGAGAGTACAGGCGCTCTTGTACTGGAACTTCAGATGGCCGACCGTTTTGGTTGCAAGGCTTTAATCCGGGGCAGTCTATCTGGTTCATCCATGGAAGTGAGCATGGATATTCTATTCAAGTTCATTGTTGCGGGCTATTCGAAACCAAGCCGTCAGATAGGGTATGCCGCGGAAGCGATCGCAGAGGGTTTCGCGTTTGAGGAAGAGAGGAAGCTAAAGCAGGCGTTCTTTTCTTATTTCTCAGCGCTCGACAGTTTCATCGAGTCAGAGCGTGAGAAGCTCAACAAGCTCCTAACCGAGGATAAGCGGATCAAGGCAGACATCCGGCTGATTCAGAAGCTGCAGACGATCATAAAGATGAGGATGCCTTCCTCTGTCGGTGGGTTCGACAAGGTGAAGATATGGGGAGACGTGAAGAACGGCTTCGACAAATGCGAAAAGCTCAGAAACGCTATCGCGCACAATACAAAGACGCAGCCCATAACTAAGGCTGACGTAGACCTCTGCTTCACCGTTTTTGCCGTCATTGTTGCGATGGTTAAGGACGATCTCTATGATGAGAAAGATATCGTGGCACACTACACCTAGCTCGCCGCCACGAAGTCGATCTTCGTCCCGATCTGACACGACGACGCATCAATCGTCCCTTCGCTCCCGATTACCAGCCCGGATTCGTTATCGACATCCCACCGCGCCATGACATCGAGGGTCACAGTCCGAGGTCGACCGTCGACCTCGCTCCGGATCCTTTTCTGAACGAACCCGCTCAGCATCGTCATCGTCTTCTGTGACATCGTCAGTCTGCCAAGTCTGGTCTCAAGTTCAATTGCTTCGGCAGCGCGGGCGGCAGGCACGACACCGACACCCTACGCGTCAGGAGATCCTCTTCTCGCAGCGGGGTGAACGCGATGCGCAACCTCGTCGGCAGCGTCCCGATTGTGCCGACCGGGTCCGATGAGCCGAGCGCGGCCGCGTGCTGGACTGACCACGGGTTCTCGACGGCATAAATCCTCGGCGGCTGGGTCGCCAGCGCGAAGGCATCGACGGGAACCTGCGGCGCGAGATAGCTTGTCGAATACACGACGTCGCCTACCTGCTTCTGGTCCGGCCCTGGCGTCGGCGAGACCGCTCCGGTTCCCGGCACCGATGCGAGGGTGATACGCGCAGCACGGCGACCGCCTTCCTCAATAAGAAGTTCCACTACGAACGCACGCACGGATCCAGGGCGCGGAGCGCGCTGGTCAGGTGTCGGCGATGTCGGCGTCTTTGTGGGCATTCGCTCTCTCAGATCTGTGTCTGGAGAGAGCGTTGCCTGGTCGTCTGCAAGATTCGAGACGCGGAGAAGGAAAAAATGAAGCCCCCGTTTTCGAGGCCTTCAGGTAGCTATTCGTCCACTTCCTCGACGGGAAGCAGATTGCCGTGCTCATCGACACCAGAGACCCAACGGATAACTTCCGTCCAGTCGCCGGAGTTCATGTACGAAATGAGATCGCCACGCGTCTTGATGCCTTCATCGGCGAGAGCGACCGACTCGACAACCTCGTCATCTCCGAGATCGAGAGGCATGCATACCGACCACTCGCCGCTTGCATCCTGACAAGCCGCCAAAGCGAGGAGCGGATGGCGGTCAAATGGCAGCGGTTCCTCCATGCGATCACGATAGTGCTCAACCAGATAGTGGAGGAAGGCATCACTGGCGGCGCAGATCTCCTTGTAGTCAGGGACGCTGATCATGCTGCCTTCTCCTTGGCGGCCTGATCCTGCAGACGCGGGCGAGCACGGTGGAGCAGACCCACCACGTAGTCGCGATCCGACATGATGGGGATCAGAGCGCGGACATCGCCTGCCAGATCTGCATACGCAGAATCGGCATCCAAGCGGAAACCCATCGCGCCGGACAGTGCCGTATTCTCGATCAGCTCGCGCTCGCCAAAGCAAATGCGAATCCCGACGCCGCCGTCATCGCCGATATCTGCATATGCCGAGATCGTCGGCTGATCCAGGCGCTCAGCATCCGCGCGGTGCTTCGACATCAACTCGTCAACGAGATCCATCATGATCTCACTAACACCGGCGCTCATGCCCTTCACGCCTTCTTCGAACGCTTCGGCGATGACGTCAATAGTTGCCAAGCTCATGCTCATGCCGACACCTTTTTGTTCGATGCTCCCTCAAGTGGATCCGGCATCGTCAGGACGTTGCGGATGAAGCGTTCGAACGCCTCATTGCTGACGCGCTCGATGCGCGTCTTGCCCGCTTTGATGTCAGTAGAGATGAAATAGCGCTCGCCGCCGTAGGTAACGAAGTCTGCAAGGTACACTGTACTGCTCCTTTGCTGTTGAGTACGCAGCCGGGAGTACCGGACCAATTGCAACCGTCAACCCGAAGAATGAAAGAAAATAACCGTTTTAGATCAGTTTGATGCGGATAACATCAAGGATAAATCCATGATGTCATCGGGGTCTGTAAACATCCTTGGCACGGCGCAATCAAGCGCTATCCATTGGCGGCGCGGCCTCTCCGGCAATATTTCCTCCGGGTGATTGCGCGGCCTCGATTTCGCTGTTCGCGAGCACCGTGCCGAAGTCCAGGCCTTCGAGCGCTGGATAGGCGCCATACTGGAAGCCCAGCGCCTTCGCACGTTCCTGATCCCGGGCGTTCTCGGCATCGATCTCCTCGACGTCCTCCCCGAATGAGGCGGCAACGCGCTTGCGGGACGTGAAGCCGTTGCGGACAGCCTCTGCGAACGCGGCAATCTCCTGGACAGGATGTATGTGACCTCTCGCCGGATTCATCCAACTGATCTGCTTGTAGTCGTCAACGGTTTTGCCAGCCGATGGCTTCCAAAGGCCTGACAGATAGGCCTCATCGACGAAGCGCTCCCAGATCGGCTTGGAAAACTGCCGGACCATCATGTGATATTGCAGGCTCTCGAAATACCGCTGGCACTCGAGCATGACTGCGCGATACTGACGGTCTCCGAGCTTGTCGAAGTTTAGGGTCACATGCTCCACAGCGAGACCGAACGCCACGGCGATCTCCGAAAGCGTCTCGCGCTTGTACGAGCCGAAGTTCGGATCGACAGCCGACGGCGACGAGAACTTGATGTCGTGGCCGGCAGGCAGGACGGTGAGCGTGTTCGGCTCGTAGCCGATATATCCGACCCCGTCGTCTCCAACACCGTCAGGCGTGAACGCAGGATCCTCCTCGACACCCGGAGTCGTGACGAAAGCCACATTCATCGACTGCGACTTCTTGGATTCCAGATGCGCATCGCTGAAGGTCTTGTGGTTGTCACTGATGTTCAGCGCAGCTGCGCCATGCGGATACCTGCTGCCGTGTATGCGGTGGAAACCGGAAGACAAGAGAAGTCTGATCCGACTTCAAAGACCTGCCCGTCAACGCCGACAAGCACGGACTGCCATGCGCTCTCAACGCCCTTGTCGTTCTCGAGCTGACCGCCTTGATGAAGGCACATGCGCAGCGCGTTAACGAACTTGGTTGCCATGAACTTTTGGAGATCGACATCCGGATGGCGGCGCGGCGGTTCGAGGGCATTGGGCAACAGATTAGCGATTCTGGCCAAGCCGGATAAACCGATTATGAAGTCGCCGTTGGTGAAAACCTTTAGGCCGGGGTTGATAGCCTTGTATGAGCCGCCGACCTGCTGGTCGCATGCCATCCAGACATCCCCATCGTCGACGATCGTTGCAATGCAGGTCATGCCGCACCTCCCGCACCCTTATCCGCGATCTCGATCCACTGCTCCCCACGTGGTGTCGTCCAATAAACGAAGCCTGTGCTCTCAAGCAGATTGCCGTGTGAGAGAACGCTCGCGACGAACTCGGCGACAACGCGTGGATCTCTCTGGATGATATCGGCAACGCCCAGGAGGCCGTCACCATGCCCTGTGCCAACATCGCGGAGGACACTGGCAACAAAGCCGAAGACATCACCGCGGAACCCACCAGTGGAGCCGACGAGATAGTGCATCACGGCATCGCTCTCACTCTCGCAATGGCAGCCATCGGGATCGATGACGCCGCCAAGTGGGTCGGCAGTGAAATCTATCCGGTTCTGGCTAGTCAGGAAACTCCCGGCCTGGAAAGAGATCTCGTAGCCCTCGGGGATCTCGACCAAGTCTCCTGGCCCTACGCTCTTGAAGTCATTCATCGCCGCACCTCCCTCGCATTTGATGATATAATGATGTGCGCCCGATGAGCCTGACGCAAACGCCGGCAGGAATTCACCGTTCGGAAACCGTGTGCTGATAAGGCAATATGCAATCCTCAGTACAAGCACGTGGTGGCGAAAGGGCATAGCATGAGTGGAAACAAGGCATCGAAGAGTTCCGGTATCAAGCTAGAACCAGCGGACGGCAAATTGATAGTGGGCATCGACGACCTGTTGCAGGGTGACATCCTGCTTTTCCGACCGAAAACACCGAAGATCCATCAGAGAAAGATATCGGCGGAGACCCAGAGCCCGTACACGCATGCAGCTATCTACGTTGGAGATGGAAAGATAGCCGAATCCAATGTCCCAGGCGGCGTGAGAGTAAACGCTGTTGAAGGGATTCTCGACGGGGCGGAATACGTTTCCGTCTTGAGAAGCCAGCTCGGTTTCAATGGAACGCGACCGCAGGAACTTAAAGACTTCGTCGCAGCCGTACTTAAAGAAAACAAGCTGTATGACTGGCGTGGTGCCTTGAGCTTCTCCGGGGCAAGCGGCGACTATTTCTCAAACCAGCTTCAGTTCATAAACGACCACTACGGAAGGTTCTCAACTGCTGAAGAGCATGCGAAGGAGAGCTTCATATGCTCGGGGTTCGTCGTCGCATGTTTCACAGCGGTCGGGATTATCGGAGACACAGCTCAGGTTGCCTATATCCCAGCCCACTTTTCTCCCGGTCATCTATCGAAAGACAGCACTTTCGGCTGGTTGCTAGGCTATCTGGTGCCCAAAGGGAACACGGTGGCATCCGATGACCCTTGCCCTCACAAAGGAGTTTGGAAGGATATCGGTGGCCAATGGTGGCCTTAAGCAGATCCTTTATGCAAACCCCGGCGGAAATTTGCATGTCGCGTTCTCGGCGCACATAATGCTCTCGGGCACGGCCCACGAGGTCGCCATTGCGGCCGGAGATCAGCCTCTGAGAGATCCGGGGTTTTCTTTTGTCTACATAATCGGTGCTGTCGTGATCGTCCCGTAGTCGTTGATAAGGTCGAAGCTGTCTGAGGTGACCAGGATGTCATCATTGCCGAATGCGCGCTTATAGCCGCTGACCGGGTCTAACAGCGCCTGAGCCAGACGCCTGCAAGCATCCTCAGACCGCACCATGAATTGCCGTGTCTCGGCGAATGTCCCTTCGCGTTGACTGATGGCCAGGTGCGATAGAAAGGGTCGATATCACCAGAGCACCTCATCTGCGGAAGCATGTTGAGGATTTCGAAGTCAAAAGGCTTACCATCTTCACCGTGCCTAAGGGTCTTGCCCTTGACGTAGAGGCTGCCGAGCAACTCGCCTTGGGAGCCGCCGTCTCGCTCACCGAAAAACGAGAATACTGTGCCAATCGGCAGCTCGAGCATTTCTGTGTGCGTGACGATCTTCATCCCATCCTCCTCGTGTTCGAATACTGAGAATGGTGTGCGCTCGATCAGCGTGACGCAAACGCCGGCAGCTTTTCGCCACTTGAAAACCGATTAGGGCGTCTCCAAATCGAATTCGGAAGTACACTGTCTTGGAGGTGACGATGGCCCAGGTAATCGATGTTGCTAGAGACGTTCTCTCTATTGTAGGGGGTATAGGCACCTTAGTTTCGACAAGCGGTACAGATTGCACATATAACATCCAGTGCTCGGTAGAACGCGACATGGCCATAGGTGAAATTCTTGGAGCGGCCGAAACAATTGGCAGCGCCGTTGGGGCGGTAGGTCGAGGCATCGCGTTCTGCTACAATCAGCCTCCGGCTGCCAAGACCTTCGAAGCTTGGGCACTGAGCACGGGGCAAAGGGCAGAGACCTACGGGAAGTATCTCATTTGACTGAGAACACAGGTGACGGCTTGTCAATATCTGAGATAGATGTCGGATCATGGAACACTAAGAAGCAGGCAAATGCGCATCGATGAATTCGATCTCGAAAAGCGGGAAAAGGCTGCCGTCGTGCCGTCGCCCGGCATGTGTATCTATTGCTACGAAGTCCTGCCACCCGAGAAGCTGACTGACGAACACGTCATACCCTATGCCTTGGGAGCAGACATTCTCATTTTCGAAAAGTCCTGCTGCACTATCTGTCAGAAGGAGATCACACGTTACGAGCAGACTGTGCTGCGACAGCAGCTCGGCGCCTTCCGTGCGCAGGTTGATGCTCCCACACGAAAGCTGAAGGACCGCGTCAAGTCGATAGATATCCACTTTGTGGAGGTCGATAGCAACGAGACTAAGATGCGTGATCTGGGCACCAAAAGCTTCCCGATCGAGGATGCACCGCTGATCCTCAACCTATGGCAGTTTCCTCCAGCGAAGATCTTCCAGGTTTCCACTAAGCATGCCGACAGGCCTTGGTCGTATTTCAGGAAGGCCGAGATCGACGCGATCAGCAGGCAAGTGCGCGAAGAGACCGGTGCCGCCCACCTTGCCGTCGGCTTAGGTCAGATCAACCGAGTGAAATACCAGCGTTTCCTAGCGAAGACTGCCCACGCTTTTGTTTCCGCGAAAATAGGACCTGATGCATTCGATCCTTATCTCACCGATATCGTTCTGAACCGAACTGAAAACGGTGATCAGTTTGTAGGAGACATCTATGGGGTACATGAATTCCAGACCCAACCTGAGAACACCCTGCAGATATCGATGGGCAGGCTGACCGATGGGCCGGCGGCTGGATCGATCGCTGTCTACCTTCAGCTCTATCCCAGTATCGAAAGTCCAGAGCACGTCATCATTGTCGGAAAGCCGCTAGTTGATCTCGATATGGTGTTTTCGGAATGAGTGCGATCAAAGAGTACATGCACGAGGTTTGGTCGCAGCGCGATGCGGAGGTCAGCTTCCTGTGCCCAAATTGCGGGCATCCTGTGGCTGCGTGGCTCAAGATCCCTGGTGACGTCGATGAGGATGGTCATTACGAGGAAGTCGTGTGCCTCAATCAAGAAGACGATCATAAGTGGATGGTGATTATTCGCCGTGAGGAACACAACGGCTATACGGCCGAGTTGGAAGACGATCCCGATGTCGAGGTAGATATCTCGATTGAAAGTGACCATTACGATGATTGGGACGAGCCTGATCCCGAACCAGGCGCTTACGGCATCTTCCTGAACGCGATGGTAGAGTGGAAAAAAAATGTCCTCGACCTCAGTGTCCCGGGCGGCGCGACCAGCCGAAATCGGATGCTTTTCACGACGCTGTACTCGATCTTCGAGGCTTATCTTTCAGACTCGATCATCGGATCCGCACTTATGGATGTCGCAGTCCAGCGCCGACTGATCAAGCTGAAGGAGCTGGATCTCCAAGATAAGCAGCTCAGCCTCGACACCGTTCTTGAGAACCCCAACGTCGTGCGCGACATGCTCCGCGCAGTCCTGCAGAAGTTCTCATTTCACAAGCTGGTTCCGGTGAGCAGGATCTCGGAGGTAGCCTTCGAGAAACCTATCCTGCCGCAAGATCAAGGGGATCGAGCTCTCGCTGTGGGTTCTGTTCAGAAACGGCATGATTGTGTCCATCGCAACGGTTTCGATAATGAAGGGAACCAACACGCGGACATTACCCCTGATTACCTCTACAAGATTGGGGCGATCTTCGAGGGAATGGCAGCAGCCCTGGAGGACGCGATCAGAAATGCGATGGCCAAACGACACTTTGAGAACGTCGAATCCAAGGATGACATGAAGCCGGAGCAATGCCGGCGTCGCTGAAATATAAGCCGCCGCCGAGCTGGTGAGCCGGGCGACGGTGTTGTGAGATGGATACGGATGAATTTCCGATTTAGGATACGACGGCTGACATCTGACTGTCAGCAGTGTTCGCTCCGTCGTGTCCGGATATCGCTCAAGAAGTCCTCGAGATCCTCTTTTCTGACCGTGTAACGACTCCTTCTCTCGCCGTTGACGGCGACTTCCACGCGGTCGTACCCGTGGGCTTTAAAGAGCGTGAATAGCGCGGCACTTACTGGATCAACTAGATCATCAGGATCCGTGACGTCGAACATCCAGTCGTCAGCCTCGTAATCCTCAGGGAGCGTCGTCCAGGTGTCTGGCGACATCTGATCCTTCCGCGGGCGATCCTTCGCATTCTCGGCATCAACCTCGGCGAGATCGACACCGAGAGCATCTGCGGCTTCTTCCAGGGTGGTCTCTCCGGCTTAGACAGCCTTCTTCGGGTGCAGCCAGCCATGCTTATAATGCCAGCCTGACCCTGCTCTCGGCGCCGGCGTGATCTCAGTTGGGGCGTTACCGCTGGCGGCACGCTCCGCCGCGTCGATTTCGGCGATGATCAGGCTGTGCAGCGCTTGGCCTCAGCCTCGGTAATCTGCGTGTCGATCGACTCCGGTCATCCTCATCGGTCATGTTGTCATAAACCGCCTGGATGCCTGCTTCGAGCGCCTGAGTATTCTTCAGGATGGTCGACACCGAGTTGATGTTCTGCGCTGAGCCGTGGAACGTCTTGTAACTGAGCCATTCTCCAGCTTTAGTGCGCAAGGCATGCAAGAGCGTGCCGATCTCGTCGTTCGTGAATTTCAGTACCGGCATCACATCCTCCTCGCAATCGGTGCCTGAGAAGATGGTGTGGGCTGGCGGTGCGACGCAAATGCCGGCAGGAATCAGGCCGAGCTACTCCAGGCGTAGAATTCCTCCTCATGCTCGTAGATGAATTCCTTCAAGAAGCGACCAAGGGCGAGAAGCCTGCCTATGTTGACGCCATCGACCCCATTGTTCTCCTCAAACGGATAGCGCGTCTTCTGGAACACCCCGTCGAATTCCTTCAACAGTACGCGAAGGGTGCGCGGCTCTAAGGCGAACTCGTCGGCAATCCGCCAAGAATCTTCCAGCTTCGATCGGACATCGAAATCCAGGTCTTCGTACTGTCCTGAAAGATGATGGTCCCGGCTCATCGCTTTTGAATGTAGCTGCCTGAAGCCGTCAGGATCGTCGATCTTGGAATACACAGTGGTTGCGTTGAGTGATTTCAGGTAGAGCTCGACGGAGACGATCGCTGCGTTGATTATGGGTAGTGCGAGCGTTTTAGCCGAAGCATTCGATCCGAGAACACTCGCGGCTTGGAGGTAGCGATCCGCAACCGAGACGATCAGCATGTCGGGAATAACGCCGAAAAGCTCTCGATCTCTGCTCATCAGGATCGCCCGATAACGACGCCCGCGCTGTACTCGCGGTGCTCGCGGTACATGATGATGCGACCTGGTAGGGCTGTGGCCTGCCAGCCAGCAGGAAGAACCGCGACGACTGCGTTCAGTATCTCGCGGGTCGTCGCAGGTTTCGTCGTGAACGGCGGCACGATGCTCGTCACGAGTTCCGGATGCGGACGGCGTCCACGCGTGCCGTCTCCTTCGGCTCGAAGAGTAAAAGGAAGTTCACGACGCAGGGCATCGAGGACCTGTGCAGCCGAAACACCGCCATCTGAGATGATGTCCACTGGATAGTCGAGATCGATGGGATAGAGGGCATCGAAGCCGGCAGCCTTCAACTCCGTCGTATCCCGATTCCTCCCGGGATCGTTGGATCCGAAGCCGGAGAAATTCCACCACACATCACCGGCCGTCTGCGCATAATGCCGGATCAGCAATTTTTCGAGGTCCATCGCCGTAAACACGAAGACCCTGGCCGCTTTGAACTGTACGTCTTCTGGCTTCAGGTTCTGGCGATGACGGATCGTGAAGGCGTGCTTCGAGAGGCGTCCGCGCAAGCCAGAGTCGGCGTCGGTCTTGCCCACATAGACCACCTTACCTCCGACGAGTAGCTGATACACGCCTTGTTCGTCCGGTATCTGCATTGTGTGCTCGCGTGTAAGCGATGTCGAATTCAGCTTCGCGAACTCATCGACAAGGCTCTTGAGCAGGGCCGACGGTAGATCGAATTCGAACTCGACATAACCCTCCGCCATTAGATTCCTATCTGAGCGGCGACGCTGCGTCCGACGACGGCGGCGAGTTCAACCGGAACGGCATTGCCGAGCTGGCGCATCGTCTCTGTCCAGGATCCATGGAACACGTAGTCATCCGGAAACGTCTGCAGGCGCGCACTCTCGCGAACAGTGAAGTACCTGACGCTGCCATCCGGACGACGGAGCATGTTTTCCCCGCCGGGAACGCCATGAACGCCAGCCTTCAAGGTCTTAGCGGGCTCGTGCAGGGGGCTGCCAGTGTGTCCGGGGTACGAGCGAGCGCCGGCCTGGTAGCGATGGTTATGAACAACGATGTCGGCCGGTATCTTCTTCGTGGGATCAGGGAGACCAACGAGCGCGTCCGCAACGGTGCGCCAAGGCAGCTCGTCGGGCATGGACCTATTAACAATGCGATCGCTGCCGGCGATCTCTGGCCGATCCTTCTTCGCTACCCGATGCCGATCCCAGTATTCGCCGTTGATCTGATCCCACAGCAAGGAATCGCGGGAATGCGTTTCGTGAGGGAAGTGAAATGCCTTGCCGAGATCTTCGCGAATCCCAACGAAGAAGACGCGCTCGCGTTTCTGAGGGACGCCGTAGTTCGCCGCGTTGAGAAGCTGCGTGACGACCCTGTAATTGAGTCCATCGCGGCTGGCACTGGTGTGGTGCTGCTCAAGCCGAGACAGGTGGTCCTGCCAGGATTCGTCCGTTCCCTTCACGATCTCCGGGTGCGACAACTGCAGTCGGATGTATTCAAAGTAATTCCTGAAGCTGGCGCGCGTGAGCCCCTTCACATTCTCGAAGATGAATGCCTGTGGCTGCGCTTGGCGAACGGCGCGGATCGCCTGAGGGAACATGTCTCGGTGGTCATCATAGGCCGCATGTTTGCCGCCCATCGAAAATGGCTGGCACGGAGGGCCACCCGATACGAGGCCTATCTTACCCTCGAATGCTCTGAAATCGACGTCACGGACGTCGCCGTGCTTTATCTTCCAGCCCTTCACAGCGCGCATGCCGAGCCGCTGGTTTTCGCGGAGGGTATCGACACAATAGTCGTCCCACTCGACGACCCTCGCAGGCTTAAATCCTGCTGAGTGCAGCCCGAGTCCTAGGCCACCGGCTCCCGCAAATAGCTCAATCGACTTCATCGCAAAGGTACTTCCGTATTCTATCGCCGAGCTGCGGAAGATTCGACTTGCGGACCTCACACTCCCAAACGACCATTTCATCCCACCCCAATGCTTCTAATCGGGCATTGTTTTCAGCATCGCGTTCAGCGTTTCGTTCGAGCTTCGGCAACCAGAAGTCAAGTCGGGACTTCGGCAGGCGCGCAAGTTTGCACGACGAATCATCGTGACGATGCCAGAAACAACCATGAACAAAAATTACTTTTTTTCGACTACCAAAAACGAGATCGGGCTTTCCAGGCACATCTTTCCGATGAAGGCGGTACCGAAATCCCATGGCATGAACGAGCCGGCGAACGATAAGCTCCGGCTTCGAATCCTTGCTGCGGATCCTGGACATCCGTTCCGAACGGGATTTTGGATCTAGTGTGTCGGTCATGGCTAGCGAAAAAGTTGCAGCAGGATAATGTCGATGCTCTCAGATAGGGATGGAAGTGGCATGAAGCAAAGGTTGGGTTCGAACGCACGCAAGGTTGCCGCAGCAGTCAAAGCTCGTCCGGCGGAGACGCGGTGGTCGTTGATCGGAGCTGCCGCTGGTGCTGTGCTCGGATTAATCGTCGGCGGGGTTGGAATCGCGGCCATGGGCGGAGCAACCGGTGTACCTGCTGCGGTCATCTTTGCCGTCGTCGGCGGTGTACTCGGCAACCTCTATGGAATTAGCAAGGTCAGGCCTGTGAGATGAAGTACGACACCAAGCGGTCAATTGTCGGGATCGCAGTATTCGGTCTATTCTTCTGGCTAAGCTCATCAATGTTATCGAAGCTCGGCGACGAGCTTGAGCGCATCTGCCCCATGCTTGCGAGGATAGGAGACGAGTGCCGGACTGGCGCTGATCTCGGCTGGATGATGTTCATGGTGTTCGCGGGATCAATCGGCCTTGGCTATCTCGGATTCCTCGGCAGTGGCTTCATGTTTAGCCGAGAGAGAGCATGAGAAACTTCCACGACACAGAAGGCGGAGCACTCGCGTGTCTCGCGAAGGAGCATCTCGAAGGTGCTCTCGTGCTGGATGCAGCACAGGCCAAGCGTGGCAAAATCCTCTTCAGGCCGACTCTGTTTCTCGCTGGGCAAGGCCTTGAGTTGATACTCAAGGGCTGTACCGTCTGGAATGGTGGCACTATCAACACGAGCGGTCGTAGAGGTCACGCCTTGATTGAGATGTGGGGATCCGATGCTTGTGAACCTGTCCGAGGTCATGTCTTTGTAAACGCAACCCGGGTGGCAGCCGAAGACCGAAACAGCGGGAAATATCCGGATTCTGTTGCCGAAGAGGACGTGCTGACAACAATGGACCAGATGGTTCGCGACCTCGCCGACCTGCACGGTATGCCAAAGGTTTATCCGCTGCGATATCCCGCTGATCCCGAGATGCTTGCACCGCGAACACCTTTTCTCGTTAAGACGCTGTGGGCAACTGCAGACGACTTTGTGAAACGACCCTCAGACTTCAAGCTCGAGGTCTTCCACGGTCGCGCCTAGCGCTCCACAATCTGACCGTCATACGATGCCCGGATCCTTCCGACCTCGAACCGATAACCGAAAAGGATCGGCAGCTCGACGGCGTACAGTGTGTTGATGTCGTCCAGGCCAAATCGTTCCGCAGTCTTCTCCGCCACGAAGTCCATGATGGCGGTTTCGACCACAGCCAGCCGGGAGCGGACGACATCTCGGATGGCGATCTCGTCCCTAGTCTTCGGTGTCGCATGGGCAATGACGACAGGATTCGTCAGATAGGTCATCCCCGGCTGCGCTGGAGCGACCTCTACGACGAAGGCTGCAGGGGCAGTCTTTGGCTTGCGGGGAGCCATCAGGCGTCTCCCTGCATCAACACCACGTTGTCGGCCGCCAAGCTGTTAATGCGATCGATGTGGGCGTACATCGTTCTGGCCTCCCGGCGATCCACAATTGGCGGCGGCGCATCGATCCGACGGACGTAGTCCCAGGTGTCCTCATCCCAGACGTGAAGATGAGGAGGATGGTCAGCCTCCAGGAATTCCGCGAGTACAGCGAATCCTTCGCGGAGATCGCCAAGGTGCCGCTCGTCGATGGAGACATAGCCATCGCGCACCCGCACGAGATCCTGACGAAGCTCATTGCCGACGAGGCGGCGGTAAAGCTGCCACATCACACCGTTGTCCTCCGGCAGCGCGAGGAGATCGCACTTCGTCGTCACTTGCCGGAAAAGATGACGCTGCCACAGATCGATCATCTTGCGGATGTCCTGTTCGAGGCCGATCTGGATCCAGTCGTTCCGCAGGGCAGTTGCGCTGGCGCGGAACGACCATGTAGGGAAGTGCTCAATGTTGAAAGCGGCTGCGTGCATGAAATCCTCCTTGATGTCAAAGGAGGATCGTGCTTGCCGGCGGCGAAGGGATCAAGTCTCGTCGGAGCGATGGAAGGCGTCGTTGAAATCCTCCTCCGGATGCAGTTCGGGACGGTCGCGCTCGAGGTCTTCTGCGAGAGTTGGATTCGTCCAGTCCAAGTCGTTACGGTCGCGTTGTGAGTGCTTTGATGTATTCAGCGACACAACCTCCCCTTTCACACGCAGCCTTGGACGGTATCGAGGCGCAGGACTGTGCATGAGATCGGCAATCGTCCATTTTGGCTTCCACTCTTTCCGGACACGCGCGAAAAGCAGCGGCTTCCGCTTTCGCTGCTTTTCGCGCCGCTTCTGAGCTTTCTCGATCGCCTTTTCGACTTTCGATTTCTCGCTCGGAACTGACGCAAGATGTCTTAGTGCGGCGCGAAGATCACTCTGCTGCCGGACGCTCATCGGCTTCTCGATGTCATGATCGCGCTGCTGTGGCGGCAGCTTTGAATTCTCCTCCATGCGCATAAATACTCGGTCGAGCGCGGCTATCTCAGTAAGTATGTCTGGATAGGTACGACCCCCAAGGAGCTTTCGAGCTCTGTTTGCCGCCGAGCAGATGTTCTCGATCACGTCTTTCTTCAGGCCGCCTTTCGCTTCCAGGTGTGGCCGGAGCATCTTGTTGATCTTTTGTATGCCTGACTAGTGTCGTTCACGGATCACCCGGGCGATGTGATACGCGAATGCAGGAGGCACCGCGTTCGCAATCATCTGATCGACATCGTCCTTCGCGATCTTGATATCGTCGGGATACCACCGAAAATCGCGTAGGAACCCTTGGATACGAGCGGTCTGTTCCTGCATTAGCTCGTGGGCCTTGGTCGCATGGTGTCGTATTGCACGATATGAGCATGCGCCCAGGTCGTCGGTCCCCTATCATAACCCTGATCCAGGTTCGCGCGACCCCGGCGACATTGACCCCCTCGACTATTTCCGGCGTATGCGTGTGCCCGCTGCTCGTTTTCGGTCCGAAACGACGATACTGGCTGGGTGAGCCACGGGATCCCCCGACACCGAGATCTCCGTGAAGGCCGAATTCGACATCGCCCACGAGATAGCTGCCTCCCGACGCCACGAACTGGATGTCGTCAGCAAGTCCCCCTTGCGCATACCCTGCCGGACAATATTGAAGTCGACGACGTTGTCTCTGATCGCGCGTTGCCAGTCGGCATTGAGGTCGTGCCAGTAGTATGCGTTGTGCGGATCCAGAGCGCCTTCTGAATCCTTCAACCACTTGGCAAGCGCAGCATCGTGGTTGCTTTCGATCATAACGGACTGACACCAGGGACGGCGAACGGCACTCGCAAAGGCAGCGGCATCTCTGAAATCGTCCTCGACGCTGTCAGATCCTCCAGCCCTAACCATCGCGCGCTGATGAGGATCCTTGATGCCGTGATGGTTCCTGCGGCGGAAATCGAGAGTGTCGTGCAAACTGATAGACCGGGCGAAGACGGTCGAGGAGCGTGTCTTCCGAAATGATGGATCGAGACTGCATGTCGAAGCCCCATGAGCGCATCGCGACCGTGGAGTTGAGATGCTCGAAATGGATGTCGGCCCAGGCGATTGCAGCAACGCGGTGCTCGGTCGACACCACCCCGTCGATTACCTTGACATCGAGATCCTGGAAGTTTCCGCCGGCATCGGCGAGCAGGTGACGGAAGAACACTTCGCCATCGACATCGATCTGGACGAGAATCGCGCCATGCGTGTGATGGAAAAACGCCTTCCGTCCGCTGCAAGATTCGAGCTGCGTACAAGTGGAAACTTAGGTCGTTAGCCTGCACCATATGGTCTTCACAACGAATCATACTACATGTATCGGTAGATATACCGATGGAGGCTGCCGCACTGAGTCCGATCGTCAACAACGCCGCAAAACTTGAACGGGAACTCCGAACGGAGCTTGCCGACATTGGTGTTGCGTGGCGTTCCCTGAAGCTAGTGCTTCCGGATTGGATCGACTCGGCGTTCGAAAGCCGTTCCGGTCTCGTGGAATTAAAGACCTTCTTGTCGCGCAACGCGGGGCTACAGCTCACACCCGACGGTCACCTGACCACCAAGGATCTTCCTGCTGCCTGTTTCAAGACCAATGCTGCAACGTCTGTTGATCAGGTGACCGCAGCTAGAAGCATGGCGACCGCTTGTGCAAGGCTGGTCGCCAAAGCAACCAAAACGCCATATAACCGCCTTCCTAACGAAGCCGCTGCTTTTCGCGAAAAAGTGTTGCGGCAGAATGATAAGCAGTGGATCGACTTGTCGATGCTCCTGTCCGCTTGCTGGGCGCACGGAATTCCCGTCCTTTACATGCCGTCGCTTCCAGTTCAGGGCAGAAAGATGGAAGGAATGGTAACTTTCGTCAGCGGTCGTCCGGTCATCATACTGACAAAGAAGGTACCTCATCCGGATTGGCTTCTCTTCATTCTAGCGCATGAGATCGGACACTTGGCTAAGGAGCACCTACCTGAAGGTGAAGGCCAAGCTATCGTTGACGATACGGTCGAAGTAAAGGCTGGTGACGACCGAGATCAGCAGGAGGAGGAGGCAAACAAGTTCGCCACCCATCTTCTTGCCCCTGGAGGCAAGGAAGTCACGATCGGAAAACGGTTGCCTGTGGCGGCAGAGTTCGCTGCAGTTGCTCAGAAGTACGGGCAAGACAACGGAATGGCGCCTGGGTATGTGATCCTGAACGCGGTCCACAATTCCTCGATCAATGGGAAGAAACCTTATCCGCTTGGACAGGCGGCGTTGAAGCTCCTTCTTGCTGAAGACGACAGCAGCGCAGCCGATCTGTGCAGGAAAGCGCTACGGGAACATGTCGACGATAACCTGCTGCGGGATGACAGTATCGAATTCCTAGAAAAACTCGACGTTCTCTAGGATATTCATCGCTGTGATTGGCTGTTTGACCGTGACGGTATTCCTGAAGCTTTGCTGCTGCAATCTATGGTTTGAAGCGGTCGATGCATTGGGTGTGACACAGCCTTACCGACTTGCGGCCACAAGCAGCGAGAGATCCAATCGCAAGAAGATTACTCAGATGCTTGCTGATGTGGACCCCGAGGAGACTATCCAGCGCACGCAAGAAATCGTCGCGGCTGTCCCGGTTGTGCCCGACGAACTCGTTGATCAAATCTACGCATCAGAAGCCTTTCAGGAACTTTCGGACATTGATGGCATCGACGGCGGCGAACAGGTGTTGGCCGCTATTCTCATCGATGATCCTGAAGGCCGCGTACTTCTTTCAGGAGACAAGAGGTTCGTCACAGCGTTTCGCGAAAATCTTCCAGGCCGCTGGGACGTGCTCGGTGAGTCAATCATTTCCTTTGAAGCGTGCATGCTCGCAATCGAGAAGCGCTACGGCTTCGACTTCCTTGTCGAGCGCGTCCTGCAGGTAAGGCATTGCGACGGCAGCCTTAGGATTGCCATTGGTCATCAGCCGACCGCAGAAGGATTCCGTGAGGCAATGACATCGTTCAATCCATGCAGGATTGTTTACGCCCCTGTCGAAGAAGTTGCCGCAGTCGAAGAAGTGGACATTTTTAAGTAGGCGGAATGAAGTCGATTTTCGTCTCGATCTGACAACTGCTGGCATCAATCACACCTTCGCTACCGATCCTCGATCATGCGACGAACTGGCGTTCCGGTAATCATTACGACCGTAAAGCTTCCCGTCTCCGCGTTCACTGATACTGGAACCGAAGAGGCTTCTGCAGACGACAACGCACGCTTGACCGTGCCCGTGTAGGACATGGTGGCGGCTTTCGATGTCGGAGTCTTTGCGGGCACTCGCTCTCTCAGATCTGTGTCTGGAGAGAGCGTTGCCTGGCGCTCTGCAAGATTCGAGACGCGAGATGTGAAAAAATGGAAGCCCTCCGGAGTTCGGGGCTTCAGTGGTCAGTCGTTGGCTTCGCTTTCGATAAGCTCGCGGAAGCGGTCGATGCCGACGGCAATCGTCGCATTGCGCCATGTATCCGTTTTAATCGCTGCCTCAACCTCACGGAGCGTCCAGACACGGTCTAACGGCATCCAGAGCGCCTTTTCCGGGTAGTTTGCCTGCGCATGACGGCGGTCGGCCAGTTCGAAGTGGGCGACATATCCGTCGCCCTGCTTGACCGTCCAGATGTAAACGCCGAGGTCGCGGTATTCCTCATTCACTTCGGCGGCAGAGCGTGAGCTCAAAAACCACATCGCCCGGGTATGAAGAGATGCCAGAACCACTTCTAGTTCGGTGGCGGTCGAGAAGGCTTGGTCTACATCGACCAAAGGCATCGGGAGACGATAGCTCATGCTGCAACCCCCATCGAACGAGTGCGTTCTTCCATAAGGCGCGGGTGGGCGACGTGGAACATCGCCTGCAAAGTCTCGAACGCACTGATGGTCGGACTGATCTGAGCTACTGCCGCGGCCAGGGTCGAATAGCTCAAGTCCAAGCCGAGATCGTCAAACTCAAGGACGAGGCCGTCCTGAGGCACTTCCGACTTCACCTCGACGGCTTCACCGAATCGGACGATGACACTGAGGAGACCGCTTTCTTGCTCGATCAGCGTCCAAACAGCCAGCACCGGATGTTCAAAACGCTGAGCGGATTCGAGGTCGCAGATCATGAGGTGACGACCGAGTTCAACGAGCTGCCCGCGAACGAACGCAATCAGGTCGGCTACGACATCGCCAGTCTTTTCGTGCGCGGGGCTCATGCTGCAACTCCCTTCTTCGCTACCGAATTCGGATCGGCGGGGAACAGGATATTTTTCACGAACTGCGCGAGCGCGTCATCCGACACACGCTCGAGACGGATCGTCGCGGTCTTGGTGTCGACCGCGACGTAGAAGCGCTCATCGTCGAGCGTGATGAAGTCTGCAAGGTACACTGTACTAGCCCTTCTGCTGTTGAGTACGCAGCCAGGAATAACGGACCCATCGGCGCTGTCAACCCTCACATCTGCAGAAAATAACCTTTCTAAATCAATATTATAAGAAAGATATCATGGATTTTTCCGTGAAATTTTCCAGAGCTGTAAACGTCTTTTGCAGTCACCCAGCAGACATGATCGACCCCGGATCCGACGCACCGCTGTCGTCGAGTTTTTCGAGTTCGTCCTCGACCATCGTACTCTGCAGAATGGCGTTGAAGTCCGCGCCTTCGAGACCGCCATAGATAACGTGCCCGTTCTTGTAGACTTCGTACTTGAATCCGTATCGCGTCTTATCGCTTCCCCAGCGCAGCTCCTGCGGATGTCCGCAGTGGGGACACTCTACCTCGAGCTTGCGCTGATCCGAAGTTTCCCACTTCCGCCAGATGACCGAGACATCGCGCATGCCCCGGGGTGCTGCCGATAATGAGCTTGCTGTCGGTAAAGTCCGTGCCGCGGTTCCTGAGCTGACTGACCTTATCACCGGCACTGTTGCCGCGCTGCAGTCATCCCGAACGGTCAGCCTCGTCTGCGATCTGGAGCCATGACGTGAAACCCTGCAGGTCGTCTTCGTTGTGAGCGGCCCTGTAGCCTGATCCCTCAGGATCAGGACGACATGTGGACATTCCACGCCAACCAGGAGAGCTATGATCCGCCTCGACCCGAGTTGTTCGAAATCCGGGAGCTCTACGAAGACAAGATCGAACCACGAACATCCGAGCAGGTAGATGCATGGCTCGCGGAGGCGTCGAAAAAACGCGAAGCGATGTGGTCAAAGTGGATGCAACTCCAGATCTGGCTCGATGACAAAGCTTTAGAAGATCTGTCCGAATGGGGACCTGATTACAGTCGCCTCTTCCTGGAAAATACGAAGATGCCTGCCGCATATTATGCCGTCGAGCAACAGAGGCGATGCCGATTGCTCCGGGATGCCGTTGTGAGCCTTTATAAGAATCCCGACGACAAAACCGCGGACGCTAAGCGATGGATGCCGCTCTGGGTGCTTCCTATGTCTAGGACAGAGCCCACCGAAGAGAATCTGAAAGGCTGGGGGAGAGAAGACATTGTTGAAACCTTGACAGGTCAAGGACTGCGGCCGCTCAGGTCCTCGATCACCCCTGGTTTGGCTTATCTCTCATCGTCACTCGGGAGACGCTTTACGAGGCGATCGAGCAGGTGGAATCGTTGACGGCATGGATGGAAGAACTACTTTTCGATGTGAAGAACGGCCGCCGCTGACTGCAGCGCATCCGCTCAGATCACGTGAGATCCAGCCCAACTCTTGGTGCCAAACCTGTTCCTTTCCGTCCTTCGTACGGACATCTCCCTTCTGTGGCATCAAATCCTCCTTGTTCAGGTGCCTGAGAAGATGGTGTGCGCTCGAAGTGCTTGGCGCAAACGCCGGCGGAAATTGAGAGCATAGAAAGCCGCCCGGGAGCGGGTTGTAGGGTTCCGACCGACGGGTCATACCACCCTGTGTCGCGCAGCCAGTCGTTCCGCGAGCGGATCACTTCGTCCGCTCCTTTCCGCCTTGGATCGCTCCTCGGAATAAGGAAATCGGTCGCTATGGCGGGATCGGCGGGCACGACATCCAAAGCGATCAAGGCGTGCCGGGTCAGATCTTCGGCAAGGAGCTGGGCTTCTTCCCGTGTCCTGGCCGCCCGCACGTACTCTCCTTGGCAGAACAGGTCGCTCCTGATATGCAACTGCCATGGCCACCGATGAGCTTCGTCAGCCCACGGCATGATGTCGAAAGCTCGCTCTCTGCCGACGAAACCAGTCAACCCGTCCTCATCCACCGCATTCCAATGAATAATCCTCATATCACCCTCTCCTATCCTTGGCGTCTAGGAGAATGGCGAGCGCTATCAGTGCCGCGCGCAAACGCCGGCGGAAATCGGCTTGCCGCAGAAGTTGTCTCTGAGTAGTGTTCGGCAACTATCTGAGGAGGCAGGGGAATCAATGAGATTGAAGGCATCAGCACTACTCGCGGTCATCGCACTGTCCATTCCGGCGGTCTCCATGGCGCACGAGCTCGACGTGAAATCCCTGACGATCAAGGGCGTCACGGGACTGAAGGCTGCTGACGTCCTAGTCAATCGTCCCATCGAGCCGAAGGCAACCTACAACGTCGTCGCGATCGGTAAAGGGCCTGAAGGCTCGGTGGTCTCTATCAATACGCGTTACTCGGACGCATCCGGTTGGGTCTACACAACGCGCGCGGTCAAGTGCGACAGCGGACGCATGAAGACGCTCGGCAGCGGTGAAACCGTCGACGGGATGCTCAAGTCCAAAGCCGATCCGTCGTGGGGGCCGCTGATGGATGGCTCGTCTGCAACGCAGGTGGCGGAAATCGCGTGCGCTCAGAGCGGCAAGCGGTTATCCGGAGTGCAGTAACAAATGGTAGAAACCACACCAGCGTGGGATTTCTCGAAAGCTCGGCGAAACCAGAAGTACAAGCAGAAGGACGGCGTCGCGACGGGCGTTACCAGCCGCATCGCCAAGAGCGGCAACTACGCTCATAGTTGCGTGGTTGGCGGCGACAGGTTCACGCTGTTCTCTGACGAGGAATTCTGCCCATTCTCTGACGGTGACCGGATCGCGTTCGACTACGAGGAGAAGCGCCTTCGGAGCGGTAGTCGCATGTCGTACAACTCCATGGTGCCGGATAGCCTTCGACTGACTGCGCCAGCGGATCTCTCTGACAAGGTTAAAGGCCACGTCTACATACTGTCGAACACTTCGATGGCCGGATTGCTCAAGATCGGCTTCACGAACGGCGATCCCGCCAAGCGTGCGGCGGAGTTGTCTGGAGTTACCGGTGTGCCGACGCCGTTTCGGGTTGAGTGGTCGATGCCTGTGCTCGGCAGCGCACGTGCTATCGAACAGAGGATCCATGCGGTGCTTTCCAAGAAGAAGCACGGCAAGGAGTTCTTCAAGGTTGAGATCGACGAGGCTCAGAGTGTTGCTCGGCGCTGCTATGTCGACTTGTACCCGGAGGCGGCCAAGGAGTTGGAGGGGTCGCTGACGGCCGCTGACTTGGCTGCGACTGAGCGCCGGAAAGAGATCGTCGAGGCCAACGCGCGACGGGAGCAAGCCAAGCGCGACGAAGAGGCTGCAATCGCATTCGAGAACTCTCCGGGGCAGGTTTGGAAGAGGCATGGCGCATATGAAGTTCGGCTGAGAGAGTACTCCATCGAGCGACGGCCCGGCCAACCAGGATTGTTTTCGAAGCTGTTGGGCCATCACTTCCCGGATTGGGTACAAGTCAGGATTTACGGCGGGAAAGCGTCAGGCGATCACCCGTGGAAGTTAGACATTGACGGACTGGTAGGCGGCCGCCGCGCTGGGCGGGAACGGATGAGCTTCCAGAGACTTGAGGACGCCCTCCAGACTGCCATTCTCCAAGCCAATGAAATCTGCAAGGGTAATCAAGAATTCGTCGTTCGCTTCTCCAATGATATCGTTGTGGAGCCGCTTCCACACCCCGCGCAGGTCGATCGTTACACGGTGATGACGATGTCAGCATGGCCTGACATCGCATTGTTGCCCGAGTACGGCATAATTCCGAAGAAGCTGTGAGCCCTTCCTTAACCGCCAACTGATCCTCGCGTTGACTGGGTGCCAATATTCTGTCACCCAGTAGACGTAGAGACTGATGGAGACGGGCATGGCACGCAGGATTTGGGCAACGGAAGACTTCCAGCGGTGGCTATCCGCGTCCGGACTATCGTCTCCGCAGCTCGCCGCTGTCCTCGATGTCTCCGAACGCACTGCCAAGCGTCTCCGATCCGGCGAAGTCGGTGTCAAAGATGCGATGACGACGCACGCGCAAGAGTGGCTGGGAAGATCCCGAACGACGGTCAGCCGCGATGCCGAGCTTCTCGACAGCTACGCCGCCCAAGCCGATTGGGCCGATCTCTGCGCAGCCTTTCCGAACGCCCACGTCACGGCGATGCAGTCTGCTATCGCCCGGGGATGGACATCTGCGAATAGCCATGGATACCGTCAGCTCTCGCAGCCTGAACGGATGCCGCAGCCGACGAAGTGGCAGGACTACGATCTCGAATGGCTCCGCGGCGTCGATCTGCCGTGGGGTGTCGAAGTCCGGGAAGACACCGACGGGCGGCCGTATCGGGTCGCCTCTGCTGAGAGGACGTTGCTCGAACTCGCGGCCAATGAGAGCCTGTTCGGTGAGGACGACGTCGGCGAAGCATATCGTGGAGCATTTTCCTTGTCGGAAACGGCTCCGTCGCGCTCAACACTACTGACGAAAGCGAAAGAACGCGGCCTCGATGATCTCGTCGGTCACTACCTCCGCAATTGCGCGAAAGTCTGAATTCCGCCGGCGTGTTTGCGCCCGGCATAGCCGACGACAATGATCTCTTCAGATCACTACGGGATCCTGGAGGGAATGGCGATGTCGGTATCGAATGGCGAACGGAACGCAGAGAAGCTGAAGGCTCGCTTCAAGGCTCGCGGTCAGGACGTGCCGCAAGGGTTTCAGCGGTATGCGCAAGAGCGCTTCACATGCAGTCTCCGCTTCTTCGAAGCGTCCAACAGCATCGTCATGACAGGCGGCTGCATGTACCACTGGTGCCCAGTGATTTCGGATATGGAGCGTCCGACGAGCGACATCGATCTCCACACCTATGGCCGCTTCGCGCCTCCATTTCAGTCGTAGCGGCGCGCCTTCTTGATGGCTGAAAGCGGACGTCGTTAAAGATCGAGCGGAATTTTCCTCACCTACCGTTCGTGCGCCTTAGTAATTTCATCCATGCCATACAGCTCAAGCATCAGCATCTGATCGATCACGTCGAGCAAACGCCTGCGCAATGCAGGGTCGTTTTCCGAAGCTGCGTATTCGGCTTTAATGAGGTCTCTTAGCTGGTGGAGATCCATATCTCTTCGCTTCGCCCCTTCGCCACCAGCCTCTAGGTCGACTATGACTCTCTCCGCAGCGGCAACTACCAAGCCAGCGACATTGCATTGTGCATCTTCCAGCGCATGCAAGAAGGCAAATGTGTCGGTCTCGAATGCCTTGCTCGTCACGTATGCCTGAGCAAGTCCCATAAACGTCGCGAACCGGTCGGAAGGGATCGAGCGAAACACCCCGGACGCCTCATTTCGCACCTTCGGATCGTCATCATCAAAGTAGCGCAAAAGCTTTCTGACGGCCCGATCCCGATAGGTATCTTCCACGGCAGAGTGAGAGGCAATGTCGGCCGCAAGCCGCCTCGCATCCAGCGATGACCGTTCAAGCGAATCCGCCAGAGCGACGTAACTGGCATCGTTGTAGCTAGCTCGTGTGATGTGCCATGTCGCAACCAGCCGCATGTCCGCATTTCCAAATGTGAGCAGCGTGGAAAGCAGGCGCCTGCCGATGACGGGAACTTGATGAATGATGTACGGTAGGAGATTGGTTGCCGGATGCGTCATTAAGGGTGACAGCCAAACTGGATCATGGGACGAGCGCGTGGCAACAGCGTTGGCCGCGACTTGGCTGGCAGCGGCCAGCATCCTCGCAGCGGTGGGTGGCACCCAAGATGGCGGGAACTGCAGATTCCCTATGGCCCTCGCGGCGAAGCCGGGCCGCTGCGCATCAGGAGAAACAAGTTCTTCCAGAAGAGCCGCACAGCGATCCTTATCCTCGTTGAACATCGGGGTGAGCGGGCGCGGCATGCAGCAACGCACGCTGATCAACGCTTCGTTAGCAATGCGGTCTTCGAACAGAGACCATACATCGCGGCGCCGTTCCGGTACATGCCAAAGAACCGCTGAAAGCGCCTCCAGGGCCCAACCGCGAGCCCCATTGAGGCCGCGAATATGCAACTTGCCGCCTCGGCTTAGAAGATCTTCGATCGACACCATTTCCCTATCGGCATGGTCGGTATCGACATCGACATTGTCCGACGCCTCCCCATGCAGGATGTACCAGACCAAGACATCCCAGCATGATTGCGATCTGCCCAGTTCGGGATGGCGCTCGAACAGCCGGGCTATACCATCACCATAAGGCTTGCCTTCGCGAGCATGAGCATTGAGCACCGCTGCTTGCAACGCCCCCAAGGGAACGGATTCCGCTTCGGCCAGTCCGTAAAGAAGCTGCTGCACATAAGCAGGATTTGCGTCGGCGGAGATGCGCAGTTGCAGCCCGGCGAATCGCTCTGGGCTTTCTTTCGCGAGTTGCTGCAACACCTGGGCGAGCTGTCGCGCGCCGCCGGTAGCCGAGCCGTTTCCATAGTGCCGCTCTTCGTCACTGTGATGGACACGCATGGCGGACAGCCATTGCTCGTCGGTCATATGGACTGCAGTGTCTTTGGCAATCGGCGATTCAATCGCGTAGGCCTCGACATGGGAAGGCTCTCCAACCTTGTTGCCCCGGAATTTTCGCCGCAGTTCATCCAACCGAGCTGCTGCCCTGAAGCTAAGCAAATCCCTCCCGATGGTTTCGAGAATGCAGAATTGCTTGTAGCCTGACCATCTCAACTGACGGACGATATTCTTGGGCTGTGTCCATATCGTCTCCCGCTCTCCAGCTTTGTGCTCCTGCGCGGCTTGGGTCGCGAAATCCAATTCGGGCCAATATGCGAGGATCGTCTGTTCCACTGCGGCGCGTTCCGGATCGCCGAGATAGGGAAGCGCCGCCCTCGCCGCGTCGGCAAATGAGCGCCAATCCGCGCCTGTCCATCCCGCCTCAAAAACTATGGGATACGCCAGCAAAGGCAGCAGCTCCTTCGCCAGGACCTGCGGATTCGCGGCGATAGTCTCAAGATACAGATGGGCCGCAGCCTCGTGACTTTGCGGATCGATACGGCGCAGTATCAGTCGAGCCTGCTCGGGATTGTCACTGGCCACCTTTTGCAGGGCGGCACGCACCAATTGCAGATACTGGTCGCTGCCGAAATTGTGGCCGGAGTAGGCGCGATGGCGAAAGTTGGAATCGTATTCACCCGCGCCCACCTTTAGGGCAATCCGCTGAAATGTTTTCGCTAGCGCTTCTATCGACCCAGCGAGCAGCGCCAGGGGCGACTTCTTTGCCAGTTCGCCAAGTGAGTGCAGGTCGATATCCAGTATTTCGTCCCGGTCGAACGGGGTGCCATTTGGGTGTTCGTCAAACCATGCGTCGAAATAGGCCTTAAGTATCGCTGCTGCGCCGTCGCTGCTTCCTCCGGCGGTCCACGTGGCGATCAGAAGCTCGCGACGAAAATTTCCCTTCCGCTCGAACAAACCGGGCGGACGGGAATGAACGACGCGCGTACATAGATCGATCAGCGCCTGATCCGGTCCCTGACGGCGCACATAGCCGAACCAGTCCAAGAGTTCAGCACCTTTGTTTCGATCGCCGTCCCACCATGCGTCCAGCACCTGCGCGATAGGCTGCGGCCGAGAACCGGCAATATTTGACAGCCACCAGAGAATGGCCTTTTTGCGGATTTCAACCGTGCTGCGGAGTTGGGCAGCCAGCCAGCCATTTTGATTGAGCACGTCGAACCAACCTGCCGTTCCCTGAATGGCCGTGCGGACCAGCAAGGGAAACTGTTGGGACGACACGTCGAGCTCAAGTATGAGGTCGCGTTCTTGCTCGGTAGGCGAAGAAAGAGCTGCCAGCCATTGGGCGACGGCGATCTTGATATGGAAGCGGACATCCCCCGAGTCAATGACTTGAGCGAGTTCGCGGACGTAGCGCACATAATCGCTTTGGCGCATGTGTTCGAGAATCTGACGCACCTGTGTTCGCCGGAACAAATGCTGTTCGGTCGAGGCTAGTAGATCCAGCAGGCTTTGCTGCCGCGCAGAAAATGCACGCGCGAAGACATAGTCGAAGAAGCTTTCATGGAAAAAATTCAATGTGCCCCGCGAGCGGATCACAAGATGTTCTGAGGTCAGAATCTCGACTGCTCGGGAGAAGCCGTCGAGTATGGTATGAGGAGCATCTAACCGTTGCCGTGCGCTCATCCAATCGGCAAGTGACGTGAGCGGGGTCATCAGTGCCCAACTGACTTGGTCGCGGTTCTGAGCGATCAATCGCTCCTTTCGCTGCAGGAGTTTCGCGAAAAGGTCGTTGCGATTGCCGAACTGGGTATCGCCATCGATCGCTATTTCGGCGAAGACCGCCAAGTTAAGGGGAAGCCTCAAGAGCTCCTTCTGGCTAGCATCGAGGGTATCCGGACCTACGCCAAGGCTGGCGACCACTGGCGCAACGTCAGTGCTCCAGTCGAGGAGTGGTACATCGACCTGCGCCACATCGCTGGACTGCCTTAGCTGTTTGATCCGCTCGTCGCTCTCAATGTCGAAAGCGCGGCACACCAGGACGATCCGCACCGACCCGTAGTGCCGGGCCTCGTCGACCATCCCCAAGACGGCGTTTTTTGCCGCGCCGTTTCGACCTGATACCTCGCTGACGGCGTCGATCTGGTCGATGAGCAGAACCGTCCGATCGTCGGGAGACAGACCCTTTAGCACCGTAACCGGACTATCTTCACGCCCGAGAATTGTGCGTCCGAAATCCCGCGGTGATCGGCAGTCGAGATGCTGATCGATGCGAAGGGCTAGATGAAGAATGCTGGCATCGGTCAGCTTTTCGATAATGTCACGTACGACACCGGATTTCCCGGATCCCGCGACGCCGCTCAGCAAGACTACGCTTGGACCAGCCTGGCTATCCAGCAGGGACACGACCTCGTCAGAATAGGTTCGGGCGACGACATGTCCGTGCGCCCCGAACGGCGCATAGCTGTCCAAATAGGCGTTGGTCTCGTCAGCCAGCGTTTGGCGCAAGGTCGGATCGAGCGACCATTCCTTGATCCGCAACTTGGCGACTGCGGCCATGTCCGCGCGAATGATCTCCGTCGTCAGAACTCTGTTAAGCCTCGTTTCGAGGTATCCCCTGAGCGCCGGGTACACCTCTGCTGGCGCACAATCGAACAAAAGAGAGCCGAACGTTTCGATGGCAGAGGTGATTTCGGATTCGGGCATGACACGGAAATCGCAACGGCGAAGCCAATTAAAGGCCACTTCGGGCGTGACACCGACAGTCGTATGAAAGCTCTTGAATTTCTCTTGTGATCCTTTCGGCAGTGCGCCTTCGAAATCGGCAAAATCGCTGGCGTAGGAGGCTTTGCTGGCAAGGTCGAGTAGGTCCGCTGGCGGGCTTTGCGAAACGAATACGCAGCGATCCCGATCATTTGCTCTGAGCCTGTCCGCAAAGGCAGAAAGCACGCCCTCCTGCTCTAGCGCGCGGATGGTCCAATTCTGACCTGGGGCGTTGATCTTGGTCTGGTGCCAGGCGATATGGGGCCCGTAATCCACCGCAAATTCGAAGCCTTTGAATGCAGCGCTGATGCCTTCGAGACGCATGGAGCGCGCCTTGGCATTGAGAACCTCCAGTAGCTGAAGAACAGCCCATCGCGCTTCGTAGGCATTGCCGAATTTATCTGCGATCCCGCCCCCGAACACCTATCCCCCCATAAGCCGTGCCATCACGGAATCGGCTGTACTACTGATTGAGGCATGCGGCCTCGTTTCCTGTCGTTTTCTATTTCTGAATTCCTTCAACTGCAATGTTGAAGAGGCAGATTTTGCTTGATCAAGCAGACCCGAACGGCAGCTTACCGTCAATCGCTTTCCAAAAAACCGACAGTCAGCACACGGCCCCATTACGGCCGTCACCTCTGACGCAGCTCATGTCTCCTTATGGTGCATTCTTGCTATCAATGTCATAGCGGCATTTTTCGGAACGCCGCTACGAGCTTGGTCAATGTACGAGGAAAACAGCGCTTACGCTGAACCAACCGGAGCACATGACATGCTACCACAGACGGACGACGTGACTGATATCGTAGTCTGATCCGAGAGCGTGCTATTCGACGGCAGGGCGCTACTTTCGGGGCTTGGGTGAGTGCGCCACTCGAGAAAACGCTTGGTCTAGGTGTTGGCTGCTTGCATGACAATCCTACTCTGAATCGCGGAGATTATTGCGTGGTGACGCGGACTGGATCAAGTTTCGTTTGCGGGTTCCAGTTCCTCGAGTTCAGGTATCCAGTAGTCGTCCGGTCTCCAGTCCTCCTCATCGCTGGCGGTGGTACGCGGCTCCGGGAGCGCGTCGTACAGGAACAACTCGTCATTGAGGAGGCCTTCGAAAATGTCCTCTGATCGCGCGGAATTTAGGGACTCCAGAACTCGCCTTGGCCGAATATCGCTGTGAGGATCCGGAATGAACCAGCCGCTTTTCGGCTTCTTGCGACGACGTTTCAGAGGCACACGAAATTCGGGCATCTTGGCCGGCTTCGGTGCCCAAACCGACGGCGACCAGCACTCGTCGATGAACATTCGGTAGTCCGTGAGGGCCTGGATCAAGTCCGAGCGCCGACGGACTGACATGTCCGCAAATTTGATGCCGTTCTCGGTGCTGCTCTCCAGTGCTTGGATCTCGAGCGCGAAATTCGCGTAGATCCTGCCGTCGATCATGCGTCTGGCGCGGTTAACGTTTGACCTTATGTTGCTGACTGCCGCGTCGGTGATATCCGGGCGGTGCCTTCTGAGAGACGCGGTGAACTGGTTGTATTCATACTTTCGGCGCTCGGTCAGCCCGTAGATCAGCGCCGACTGTTCCTTGTTAGGCAGCTTCCGAAAAGCAACACCGTTGACGCTACTGCTCTTCAAGGCCTTCAATTCGGCCTTTATGTCCGCATCCGGTTGATTGCCGATGATCTTTATCGCGCGATCCGCGTCGGCCTGAATCCTTTCGAGATCGGCACGGTACAAATGTGGACGTTGCTCTTTAAGGTGTGCGGCAAAGGACTTGTCCAGCTTCGGCAGGGCGAAAGTCTTGTTCATCTTCGTCGAAGCAATTGCGTGGTGGCGCTCGAAGATCACCTTCGCGATCCGTTGGACCATGGGAGCCGGCACCGCGTTTGCGACCATGAGGTTGATGGTTTTTTCCGACCAGCCTTCGCGCGCGCGTCGACGCTCCTTCCGCTGAAAATTGTATTTGATGGGGAAGCCTTGGATCCGAGCTACTTGAGCGGGAGTTAGGATATGAGCGTCCTTCAGAAGTCCGGCATCGTTTTCGTGAGCGATGTAGCTCTCGCCAGGATATTCGTGAGTATTTCGGGCGATGGTGGCACATGGTTCGTCGAGGCCTAGAATACCACGGCCATTCGGCTCTCCCGACTTGCCCATCCAGGGACGCGCAAAGTAACAACCCTTTTCGAGCAGCTCGCGATCTTCCGGGAATTCCTTAGGGTCAAGTATATCTCTGATAGTCATCGGCTTCGGAGTCGCCGCATCCAGCAGGTCATTGAAAAGGAAACCGTCGATCTCGTCCAGGCGACCGATGCAGAAGTGGCGTTTCCGGCGTTGGGGAACACCATAGTCCTGCGCATCAAGCTGGATCTCGGTAAGTCCATAGCCGTGCCTCTTCCAGAGAGCGCGTGCCCATTTGTACTCGCTTGATCGTGCGGCCTCGGGGACGTTCTCGAAGATGAACCATTCGACGCGCTGCAGGCATATTATCTGTGCAAAATGCTGAGTTAGCCGGGCGCGTTCAGTCTTTTGGCGTTTCCCAGCTCTCGAGAAATCCTGACAAGGTGGCCCGCCAGCGATGAGATCTGGCCTTTCGCGCATGGCGAAGCATGTTTCGGCGACCTGTTTGAGGTCCAATCTAACTGCATCCTTGCCAGCGTGCACCAAGACGCTGTGTTGAGCTTCGGCCCATTCGAAGCTCAACAGATGCTCCATCCCCGCAGCCTCCAAGCCCAGACCCATGCCGCCGGCACCCGCAAAAAGCTCTACGAAATACACGTCCCACCTCAGTTCACGGATGTTTCCCTGAACAGTTAATGCCGGACCGTTGAGCTCAGGTAAACGTCGCCGCCGAAATCGTCCCATCCCACTTGAACGTCGTCTTTTAGACGGCCTCGTCAGGCATCTGGACCGACTCCGCACATATTGTTGAAGACTGCAATGGATGGCGGCACATCTGGCGCGGCAACGGCTGGAAGCGGATGAGGGCGAACTCGCGTGAGAGGCGCCGGACGGCCCTGAATGTGAAGCCATGGCAAGAACTCGCGCGAAACGGGAGCGTTAAGATCCGAACGGTGTGGGCTCGTCGGCGCATGCAGTCAGCGCGCCGACGAGTTGTCCAGAGATACCGTTGACCAATCGCACTGCATGACCGCAAGAGTTCGGCATCGTTCCGTTAGTGTGACGATCGCTTGATGCGCCTCGCGGGAGAGGCGTGGATATCGGAATGCTCTCGGCGCACGGGTGTTCGCGATCAATATTCCAAGTCGATCGGCTTCCGCCATCGTCCTGAGCTCTTCGAGACCTACAAAAAGCTTCGGGACCAGGCCATTGCACAGCATGATACTCCCATGAGAGACCATAATTCCACGTGCGGTGATTGGTGTTCCGGAGGGCTGGTCCCCCAAGACTTCATTGATCCTGAAGAGAACGTCGGAATGATCCAACATTTCGATGTGACGGAGAATAGAAAACCCCCGCAAAGCCAATCGCCATTGTGTGATGGAGCCGATTGAAACATAGCGTGCCTCCTCGACCTGACCTGCGGAGCTTGGCATTTCCTGTAGTTCAATCATCATGGCTGTCCTCCCATCCAGTATTCTCTGAGGCAATTGACGTACGCCGCAATCGCCGGCGAGAACGCTGAATCGGATTTCCGCAATTTGTTTTGATTTAAAGCAAGTCGTCCAGACTTGCCCGTGATGCCTGTTGACGATATCGGGCGGCTAATTTGAGCACTTCGGCGCATGTGTATTCGTCATGTAGGACAGCCCGGACGCTAAGCTGTGCCAGCACATGGCCCTTCGGAGAATCCGCCCGCGAAAACCCGACCCTATTCTTTGCTCGCGCGTGGTCCGCGTCGTTGGCGGCAACTGTAGCCAGCACCGCCAATGCTTCCTTGACCTTGGGCCCGCGCGGATCTGGTGCTGATCGTGGTGGAGGAAGGAATCGTCTCAACGCACGTCTCCCTCGTCACTAAGTGAAATTGTAGAAATCCGTTTCTGAACACTCGAGTAATGCGGGGAGAAACGCCCCTTGGTCACCTCTGCAGTCATCTTCTCGAGCGACCGCAAGTCACCACGATATAGCAGTCTGGCCATGAGCTTCCGGACGGCCTCCTTCGGCGCATAGCCGTCTTTAAGTAGTAGGGCTTTCGAGTCGGTGACGATTGCCTCCAGGACAGGATTCGACTGCCCGGCTTCGCGAAGACGACAGAGCGCCAAAGCGAACGCGGCAGCGATAGCCCGGTCAACTGGTGGGGCCTCGGGCTTCCGCGCCTCCCGCATCCGCTTGCGATAACGTTCTTGCTCTGCTCTGTGCGTCTCATTTTCACGGTTCCTCGGTCTCGGCATCTTCTACTCCTTTGCTCACTACGTGAGCTTTCCCGTCCTCACTACGTGAGTGAACAGGCACAGGCTTGCCGCCGGCGGCGCATCTCACAAAGCATTGAAAATAAAAGTTTGTTGACGCCGACAATTGCGCGATTGCCGCGTCAACTTTCTTGCTCGTCCCGGCCGCCGGCGACTGCTTGCCCTGCGCTCGGCCGTCTCAAACCATCGAGTCCGAGGGTCCGCAAAGAGACCCCGATCAATGACTTCAGACGACCCAGGGACAACAAGAATGAGCAACGCGAGCAACGCGGAATTCACACGAGACCGCGCCCTCCAATGGCACATGCATGCCGACTACGACCGTATGGTTGAAGCGGGGGTTCCGCTCCCTGACGGTCGAACCAAGCGGGACCGTCAGGCCATTGCCTCAATCGCCTCCGGCATCATCTCGAACGCACGGACGAAGCCAGGGCAGTGGATGTCCTACAGTCGTTCGGAGTCTTGGTATCCCGGGCAGGAAATGTATTACGGCGATGCATTCGGCTACAGCACTGTCGTAAGCGCAATGGAGCGCCTGACCGACGGCCCTTTGATTGAAGCCCACATCAAGGCGCGGCCGGGAGATCATCTGAGGAAGACGTCGACCGGGCTGACGCTTCAGTCGCGCATCCTCCCCGCCATTAGCGCATCAAAAGTCGTCCTTCCGAAAATGGACAAAGAACTCGCGCAATCGATCCGCCTGCGCCGTCGCGAAGACAAAAGGTTGGTGCCATACAAGGAGACTGAAAGCATCCACCGGATGCGCGCCATGCTCACAAAGCTCAACGCGCACTACGCTGAGGCCGACATCGCGTTCCACGGTGGCCGTCGCGATGGCGATGTGGCGTTCTTCATTTCCAGAAAGGGAAACGAATACGGCGTCGATCTGTCGAGCCGCGCCTGCCACCGGGTGTTCAACGATATCTGGACACTGGGAGGCCGCTACTACGGAGCCGCGTGGCAAGCGATGGACAAGGACGCGCGCAAGCAGATCGTCATCAATGGTGAGGAGGTTTTCGAAGCGGACTTCGCAACGCTGCATCCGAGGATGCTCTATCACGCAGCCGGGCTGCCCCTTGAGGGCGACGCATATGACATCCCGGGCTATCGAGATCAGCGTGATGCGTGCAAGCGCGGCGTGAACATTTTAATCAACGCGGGGGGCTATGAAGAAGCAGTGCATGCACTGTCGGAACGTGTTGAGGGTGGATACCACGAAGCTGTCGACATGATCGAAGCGATCCGCGAGAAGCACGCGCCCATCGCACGCTTTTTCCATTCCGACGCTGGCATCCGCCTCCAGCGCATCGACTGCTCCATCTGCACGGACATCCTAAACGAGCTGACCGTCAAGAAGGGCATGACTGTTCTCTCTGTTCACGACTCGTACATCGTCCAGAGTAGCCAAAGGGATGCCGTTCTCGATGCTATGGAGCGTCACTACAACAAGCATGTCGAAGGAGTGTCTCGCATCCTGGATTCCATTGTAAAAACAAACGATTGTCGTCTTACTCCGCTACATAAGGGATCTACCTCCTCCTCCGTCCTGCCTGCCTCCTGCCGCGACGGTTCCACCGATTCAGAATCAAATCGGAATCGTAAAAAGATTCAGAATCAGAATCGTAAGCCCGTTACTGCGGAAGATAGGGCGGTTGTTGGAGCGACCAGGTTCAGCAGGATCAAGACAAAGGCTAGGCCGTCCGCAGACACGGCACATTCCATCTCCACCGCTCCGACGGAGGTCGAACAGAAGAAACGCGGAGTGGAGCCTGTGGAGTGCACCCGAAATGCTCATGAGTGTGTCGATGCGGCAAATACCCACGAACGCACGGCAGACCCCATTTCCGACGATTGCAGACACGGCGCGGAACTGGATGAGAAACCGAGGGCAATCTGGCAGCCGAGGAAGGCGACTGTTCTTGATCAGATCCGCGAAGAAGAAGGTAGACGAAACGCGAAACGGAACGGCAAACTAAAGACTGGACGGGAGTGAGACGAATGACCGAATACATGCGCTACAGAACCTTCATTGCGAATCTTGAGACCGATGCGGCCGAAGATGACAAGATGCGCATCCTGGAGAATCGCTACCTCGCCGAAGAGTGCGACACATGGCTCTCACTCGTTCCGGGGAAGGACGGTGGTGTTGCCCTCGTTCGCTCGAGGAAGCACGGCAAGACTCCGATCGATGTGGGCGTCACGATCCGTCTCGAACCGACGGTCATGATGACGGCACTGGCAGCCGCTCTCGCAAGACCCGAGATGATGAATTTTGCCCGGTCGATCCTGACGGGCGACGATCTCGATCTCTACTCGGTCGGCATGTTCACGGACGGTCTGAAGGATGTGGCGAGGAATCCGTTCCAAGACGACGCGGCGGAGGCTGCCCGCCCCGCACCGATCCGCAAGCCGCCATCTCTCGATATCGAGCTGTGGCGCAGGATCCCTCACGCAAAGCGCCGCGACTTCATCAGGGAAATGGCGATGGGGGTTCGCCGCGGAATTCACCCCGACGACACCGTCGCTGAACTACTCACCGCCGCATGATCCTGGACAAATCCATGATGTCGATCGCTATCCATTAACCTCGCCGGCGCCTTTCTTTCCGGCAGGGGCTCACAACTATCCCGGGTCCTGCTAATACGGATCCGAACAAGGACGACATCTCGATGACGCAGGTACTCCGAATAGCCATAGCCGCCTGACTTCCGCCCTGCGCGGAGCCGCTCGTCTATGTCTTTTCCAGGAGCCCTTTATGCCCTACGTCCGCAAGCTCTACACCGCCGATCTTCATCTTGGCCATCACGGCATCCTCAAGCACTGCCCCGCAACGCGCGCCTTCGATACCGTCGAAGAGATGGACACAGAGATCGTCCGCAGCATCAACGAGCGCTGCGGCAAGGATGACATCCTCTATGTGATCGGCGACTTCGCGATTAGCGGCGATGCTGAATATGTGCGGCATCTTTTTCACTCCATCAACGGCCGCAAGCGTCTGATCTTGGGCAACCACGACATCGACAACAAAGGCCGCGTCCGCAAGGCTCTGGCCGCGCTACCGTGGGATCGCCCGCCGACGCACGCTGTTGAGACGACCGACGAGGGCTGCCGTCTCTACCTGCATCACTACGCATGCCGCACGTGGCCCGCTGCGCACCATGGCTCGTACCATCTCTACGGACATTCGCACGGCAGTCTGCCGCCGATGGGTCGCAGTCGTGACGTCGGTATCGACTGTCCTGATGCTCGCTTCGCGCCGATGACTTTCAAAGAGATTCAGGAGACGCTCATGTCCGTAGATCCCACTTGGCATGCATCCCTCGTGACCGCTTTTGGCGCCGCCGTGCCGCCACTCGAATCCTTCCGCTGCCGCCCGATCCTGAAGCCGATGCTGTGGAGTATGTTTGCCGACCTCGATGCGCGCGGTCTGCTGCAGTCCGTCCGCATCGTCGGAATTGAGACGCGCGACCGTGGCTGGGTGACTGTCACACGGCAGCTCGATTCCAGTCTGTCCACCGCCGACCGACGCGCAGCCGATGAAGTGTGCGTCGACTGGGAGATGGATTTGTCAGAGGCGGACCGCAATGACTGAGCATCCGCCGCTGCCGATCGGCTGGTTCGACCTCGTTCACGATCTCCGCCTTGCGCTGCAGAGGGAGTTCCCCAGCATCGACGTCACCGAGATGACCTCCGACAGAGGATGGCTGCACGTGCGCTACTCCGGCGGCGGTCTGAATGCAGATGCCCGTGTTCGCCTCGACCGCCTCGTGCAGCGTTATGTCACCCAGTCGCTGTCTAAATGCATGTCTTGTGGCTCTGGATATGGTCGCGATCGCGGAAACCGCAATGTTGTGACCTGCGATGCCTGCGAAAAGGAGTCCTGCGATGCTTCCTGAGATCCCCCGGATCAAAAAAGTCGACCTCATCGCCGACTTTCCCGGTGTCTTCGAGACCGCAACCTACGTCGATGTCGGCATTGGCTGGCTCGGCCTCGTGCGCGCATTCGTCGCCGAGGCGCTGCCGCATGATCCTAGCCTGTGCGTCCACGAGATCAAGGAAAAGTGGGGCGCTATGAGGATTTGGTCCGACACCGATGTCTTGGAGGCGCGCTTGGCAAAGGGCAAGGCAGAGATCAAGAGCGCATACGTCTGCGAGGTCTGCGGTGCTGATGGCTGGATTCGCCGACCGCCGCCTGACCGATTTTCATGGTGGCGCTGCCTGTGCGACGAGCACGCCAGTGAGGACCAGAGGTCGTGGGGCACGCGTCGACGGGCAATGGATGGGATGATGCAGATCGGTGGGCAGTGGTACCGCTACGACCACGACCTAGACGAGATGGTGCCGAGTGAGCCTCCGGAGGGCTTAAGCCGATGACGCTTGAAGAACTGAAAGCGAAATATCCGCGGTTGCTCAAGAACGTGTGGTTCGAGCATCGCGAAGGTTGGGTCGACATCCTCGACGCGTTCTTCGCTGTCGTTGACCATGTGGTTTCGCCGCCCGGGTCGTATTCAATACGACAAATCAAAGAAAAAATGGGCACGCTACGCATCTATGATCGCGTTGAGGGCGTGTCCGACGAGGTCGCAAGCGCCATCGCGGATGCGCGCAAGCTAGCCGAGGCACGCAGCTATTACGTCTGCGAATGGTGCGGACAGCCGGGTGTTCTTCGGAATCGAGTGGGCTACTACACGACCACGTGCGACGAGCATGCTCTGTACGAGTGCAGAATGGCCGTGCCTCTCGATCCGCCGGCAGAGCTACACATCGGGTCGAAGGGTGCCTGGAAACGCTACGATCCCGATCTCGATGCATTTGTCGAAACGGAGGCACCGGACTGGTCATGACAGCAACTGCACTACGACGCTGCCGCCGTAGTCTCGGCGTCCCCCGTCGCGTCTCTATCGAAGGAATTGATCGTGAATCCTTGATCTGTGAAGCCATTTTGCACACCCCGGAGATCGAGTCTGCTCTTGATATCGATTGGGTCGACGATGACGAGACCTGCCGCCGAGTCGGCTGGTGGCTTGTCCGACACACTGGGACGCTATTTCACATCGGCCGCCGTCTACTTGAAATTACGTCGCCCGGCGGCGCGCTGCTGCCTCCGCAGGAGTTCCGCTTGTGTCTTGAGACTAAGCCGACCGTAGAGAAGATGGACGCGGCGCCGATGCTTCAGCCCTGGAGCCTGCTTCTTTTCCAGAGCGGATTGCAGCCCGCATACTGGCGGCTTGGCGGGACCGTTTATCATCCAGATCACGACTGCGTTTGGGTGACCATGCGGCTGCTGTATCTCAACAGGGACAAGGCGATGGCGCTGACGACGGATGGCTGGGTCAGGCTTGGTAAGCGCATGAGCGCTTGATGTCGAAAATAACCGACCAAAAGGTGGACAATGTCGAAAATTTCCGTCGCTAGCGGCTGGCAGCACATCCTCGCCGAGGCCATCGAAGAGGCGGCCGCGCTGCCGGAAGAGTGGTGCTTCGAGATCGTGTCGGCAGAGACCGTCGACGGTGGTCTCAAGCTGTCGGCGACATACGTTTCAGGCGACATCCCGCTCGACGATCACCTGCCGCCGGAGCGCAAGCTACCGCATCCATGGCGCAGCTTCCAGCGGATCCGGGAAAAGGCTCGAGCGCGGTCACTTGTGACCTGCGAGTGCTGCGGGCGCGAAGGTCGACTTATCGATGCCGGCGATAGTGCGCGTGTGCGATGCGTGCGGCACGAGTATGTCGTCGATGTCGCCGAGTGGTCGGGGAATCCGGTTGGTGCGTTGTTCGACGATGCGGATGAAGCGATGGCGCATTTTCTGGAGGATTACGGCAAAGGCATCGACATGATGCAGGAGCTGGCGCGGAAGGATGGTGACGATGACACGCGGCATTAAAATCGAGGTCGGTGACGGCTGGTCGGCGATCGTGCTCAATCTGATCGTGCTCGGCAGCGCGTATCCGGAGCATTGGAATTTTCGATTTCATCGCGCCTGGCGGAATTCTGGCCGCATGCGGATCTATGTCACGACCGACAGCGACGATCCTAAGTCGCTCGACGCGACCGCCGCGCTCAGTGAAATTGCGTGGCATCGTTCCGGCCAGATGTGCGAGGTCTGCGGTCGCGGCGGATGCCTGCGGCTCGGACAGAGGTATGCGCTGACGCTGTGCCGGGATCATGAATATCTCGTGGGCGAAAGGCATCCCGATGACGGACGAATTCGCGATCCATGGGCGCGGCATGTCGGGGCCAGTGTGCTGCCGGAGGGATATGACGATCCGGAAGTGATGAAAGATGATCTTTTGCGTATGTGGTCGCGCGGGCGAGCGGCGATGAGCGATGTCCAGGAGATTCTGCAGATGTCGCGCGCGACCGTTATGTCGGCGGCGCTTGAAGCAGGGTATGGACTTCATCTCGAGGGTAACGAAGAAGATGACGAGAAAGGCGAGGCATTCGCGCGGATGATCGCGGCGGCCCAAGACGACGGTACGCGGCACTGAGAAACGGCACCCAGTGCCCGACGAACTCGATTTGGCGGGCACTGGGTGGCAACCTCATGCAGCCTTTTTGCTCTCAAGGCTGGCCAAATACATCGCATAGCCGTCCATGACGTAGCGCTCCCACAACGTAAGGATCTCGAGCTTGACATCGAGGTTGACGTTGCGGTCGTAGACTTTTTCGGAAACAGAGTCGCGGCCTTCGTTGAGGTGAGTGATCATCACGACTTCCTTTGGCGACAGCTTCCTTCCTTCGAGTTCGAACATCGACATCTTCGGCCCAATGACCGAAGTGAAGGTCTTGCGCATGTCGTGGGTCGACACGTTGAACGGCATCTTCTCGAAGACGCCACCGGGCTTCCGCATGTCCTCGATCTTCTCGCTAACGGTGCGTTCGTTGATATGTCCATTCATGTCGTCGCCAGTTCTCCGGGGGCGTTGCTTCGGGAAAAGGTAGTCGCAGTCGTCACGCGTCAGATGCATAGCCTGTTCGACGACCTTGGTAGCAACCGGCGGCAGCGCCAATTTTCGCCAGTGATGAACTTTGTCCTCCATGCCCCAGATGCAGTCATACGGACCATCAACCTGGAACGATTTCTTGAGCGCCGATGTTGGCGTGTACCGCCGCTGCCCGGTCAGGAGCTGGAGCTGCAGGATGAGGCGGACCTGTTCATTTCGGCAGCCCAGCAGCGCATACCAGAGCGCCCCGATCTCGCGCTGGGTCAAAGCGCGCTGCTCGTCCTTCGACGACACGACCGACCGCTCGAGCGACTTCGACAGGTCACTTGCCGGATTCTCTTTCAAGCCCATCTGCGGCGTGTTCACGAAATACTTAAAGGCTGCCTTCAAGGCGGCCACGGTTAGATCCGCTTGGCGAATGCCATGCCCTTTTCCCTTCTCGGCGCGACACCTGGCGATGATGCTGTTGCGAACGGTCGCCAAGTCCGCTGTCGTGATGGACGGCAGAGGCTTTCCACGGATCGCCTCGAAGTCCGCCGCAAGGCCGAGTGTGGCACCCAGCGCAGATCGGTACCCCCTCACGGTGTCCTTGTTCTTGTTCTCGGTAGCCCACTCAAGATAGAGATCCCGGGCAGTCTCCCAGGTGTAGCCATCACCGTGCTCTACGTCATGGACATGCTTCGCGTCCTGAACCGTATGGCCTCCAGCAAAAGCGCCGATCATCGGTGCTACGTCGCGCCCTTTGGCATGCTCTCGCTTCAGCTCCTCGACGAGCCTTCGAAGCGTGGGGATGTCATCCTTTCCGAACGAGACAAAATCGGCAATCTGACGGTTGAGGTCACGAGTTGAGATATACCAGGATGCCCCGGTCGGCGTGACCTTTATCGCAAGCCCGGACACTTCCTTGTCTCGATACATCGTGACCTTGTCCGTACCCTTTTTAACCAGGTTGCTGACCTTCGTGAGTGTGTATCCGGAGAAATGTTCTGAGGGCATGTCGGGCTCCTGTAGACGCGTGACCTACTAAAATGGTGGCCCGGATGATTGAGGGCGTCTAGCCCTAGACCCGCTTTTTCCGAATCGTCAGCGGCCAAATCACATGTGATTTGGGATCACGCCGCTAAGTCACATCCAAAAATGTTTACAAAGATAGGTAAGATGGAGAGTGTTGGCTTCCAGATGGCTTGTCTGGTAAGCCTTTGGTGCGCAAAATGTGTTTACAAGCGTCTTGAAAATTGTGTGGACAAAATCGCACACCCGCTGACTCTTAATCAGCGGGTCGTAGGTTCGAGCCCTACATCACCCACCATTTCCTCCTTAGATATCAAGATGCTGTGATGACATGTTAAGGCGTCGCCTCATCGCGACTTCTCGACACCGCACGTGAATTCCGGTTTGGCCTACGGCACGCATTTGCGTGAGCGGATGTGCAAAGGCAGCTAAAGATTGTTTGTCGATGCCCGCCTGGGCGGACCCAGAAAGCGCGGCTCAATCGGCCGGCCAGCGATGCGACTGCCAAACTCCTCGGTAAAGGGCACCGGCTCCGCTCGTCTCACCGCCTCGATGGCGGAGTCGATGAAAGCTTTCCGTCTTGGACTATCCTCCTGCGGGCTGACACCAACGACGACGACCTTGTTTCGCACCTGCCCATCCCTGTGCAAAATAAACCGTAAAGTCACCACGAGCCCTTCCGCATCCTCCGGCGGTTGCCAGCAGGCGAAAATCGCATCGAACATCTCGTTGATGTTGGAGGCAGGTGTTGGGTCTTTGCAGCCCCGCGACTGCGCGACAGCCTGCATCGGAATGTCGGCAAGCAATGCAGCGACAAAAAGCAGCATAATAAAGCAAGAAAATCTGATGAAGCGGGAAAATATTTTATCCAAATCGAAACCCCGAAAATACAAATAAGAAATATTATTTATCGTAAATAATTCTTCGAGCATCAGCAACATAATTGCACCTGAGAATTCCATCTCTATTTAAGATCATGATATAAAGCCTGGCTTTATCTGATCCGATCCAAGCGATAGCCCTTTCCCTACAGCCCCAGCCAATTTGAGAAAAAGCGCCGACGACGCGCGCTTCCCCAAAGCTGTCTCATTCATCCCTATGATCGGGGTCATGAGACTGCTCATCAACATCTTGCTCTTCATCCTCGGCGCGGTCGGAAGCGGCATATTTGCGTCCCTGATATCGGCCGCCCTTGCCGATTCAGGTCTTCTCGGCTCCTGCTTCGAGGGAAATTGCGGTTATGCTGCGCTTTTCATGGTTCTGCCGGTCACATGGTTCGTGCTTTTTGCGCTGTACGTGATGGCGCTCCTGATCTGGCGGCGCAAGCCGTTCCGTAACCGCAGGCTCTGAAAACGAGTATTGCCACCCAATTGCCACCGGGCGCTCGTTGACAGCAATAAAGACTTGCCGCTAACGTCCGCCTGCTGGGGGATTCGCTGCCAGTGATATGCGGGAAGCCCTTCAAGGCGACCTGATGTCACCGGGCTCTGAATGTGCATGTTCCGATTTGCGTCTTGCTTTTATGGCAAGGCGCTTGGTGGCGTGCCGGAAAACAGGGAGACCAAAAGATGCGGGCCGCTATCAATTCCCCGTCGCTGTCGATCGACACCATGGACTATCAGGCGGAATGCCAGTTCGCGCTGGAGCCTTCCATTCGGGGGCTCATTGAAAAAGCCGAAGACGCCGGCTGGAACCGCCAGCAGGCTGCCCTCGCCATCGTTGCACTCGCAAGCGAGCATCTGACCGATCTCATGGCCACTGCCGCCGCTCCTGTGGCTGATCAACGCCCCCTCTCCTAAACTCCCCGAAAAGCATCTCAGGACGTCTCTCCGTCCCCAAAACATCTTCCTTGAAGTTGAAGCTGCAGCACCGGAGTGTCCCCGTCGACACTGCCGGGCCGTCGCGCGGGCTAAGCTGCACCGCACTTATGCATACCTCTACAAGGCGAGGCGCGGCTGGGTGCCATGGCAACGGGGCGCCGGCCAATGCACCGGCGCTGCCATAGTGTTGACATAAGCACCCAATAATGAGAACATAAAGTGAACATTATGGAGGTCAGCGATGAACACATCAGACGCAGCCATAGAAAATGCCCTTTCCGTCGTTGCCCGCTCGCGTGACCTGCGGGAGCGCGCGCTCGAACGGCGGCGCGAGTTACAGCGGCGAACGGAAGTCATCATTACCCGGCCGCTTTATGTTCTGAAAAAGAATGACGGGCCGAAACAATTGTCATTGAAGCTGGACAGCTGAGGCGACGGGCGACAGGACGCCTATATCGGCGAAAGACGTCCCAAGGGCGCTGAAACGAAAACCCCGTGCGGATGTTCATCACGCACGGGATTTCAGGTTCTAACGAATGTCATGTTGGTTTACTGCATGCGCTGCATCGCAGCCTCTGGCTCGCCGGTCGCGGCAACCGCTCCCGGAAGGCGGTCGGTTTTTTTCAGGATAACGACCGGTTTTTCTGCCGGGTCGGTCGGCGGAACGATGCTTGCGGTCTTAAATTCACGGTCGACGGCAGGAACGGAAGCATTGATCTTTTCATGACCTGCGCATTCCGCGAGCGCTGCACTGGCTGAAAAACCAAAGACAGCGGCGATTATGAGAACTGATTTCATGTCATTCTCCCTTCGCTTTTATGGCGTCTCCAGTCTATGTGGAGACGAGCCGGATTGAAAATCACACTTTAGAGACATCTAAAACTATCATTGATGGTCGGCAGTCGTGCTCATCACTGGCCTTCGAAGGCCATTCCGCAAGGTCCACGCCCTTATTTCTTCCGCAAATCCAGCGGGTTGTGGCAAAGCGGCCGGCGAAATATCATCGCCACGTAACTTCCCTTGAGGGATATGAGATTTGGCGTATAGGTTGAAACCGTCGCCACATTGGCGGCCTTTATGGTTCTTCCTTCAGAGGTATTGTGCTGCATTGCGCGCCTCCTTCCGTTAGCGATAACGAAAATGAGCTGCTCTTGTTCCGATCACGCTTTCGTTGGCACAGGGCAGAAATGCGCTAATGTCTTCTGCTCATCGGTTGGAAAGAAACACGCGGAACGCCCCGCCCCCGTCGCCATTGCTTGAAATATCGGCCCCAAGGCTCTATATCAGCGAGCGCGAGGACGACCTCGGCCATATCGGCAACAGCATGCGGGACGGCCCGGTCAAAAACCGGAGAATGCAATGCGCTCCCTGCAAGATCGTATCCGCCACGCCCTCAGCTTCGAAATCATCGGCCTTCTGCTTGTCATCCCGCTTGGCGCACTGCTTTTTGGCATGCCCATGGAAGATATCGGCGTCGTCGGGCTTGTCAGCGCCACGCTCGCGACGGTCTGGAACTACGTTTACAATCTCGGCTTCGACCATGCCATGCAGCGCCTGAAGGGCACGACACTGAAAACGCCCACCCTTCGGGTCGCCCATGCGGTGCTGTTCGAGCTAGGCCTGCTGATCGTGCTGATGCCGTTCATCGCCTGGTATCTGAACATCAGCCTCGTCCACGCGCTCGTGATGGATATTTCGTTCGCGCTTTTTTACGTGGTCTATGCGTTTGTCTTCAACTGGAGCTACGACCGCGTCTTCCCCCTGCCGGAATGGAAGTCACAGCAGGACGCCGCCTGAGCGGCGTCTATCCCCGAAATTGACCTTTAAGCGCCGCTTTTGACGCAGCGCGACGCTTACAGCGACTTCAGCGTCCAGGCCACGATCTCGCGCGTGGCGGCGGCGAAGGCCTGGTCGAGTGCCTTGACGAAATTGGCGTTGCCGGAGCCGCTGACGCGGGCGCTGGAACGGAATACTTCCTGCGCCCTCACCGTGCCGTTGCGATCATTGAGCAACTTCACCGAAATTTCGATATTCGCCACGTTGCGAGCGGTATCGATTTCGAAGGCGCGGATATCGCTCACGACCTGGTAGTCGATGGCGAGGCCCTGCCCCGGCCGGCCGACGCCGCCGAGTTTGCCGGTATCCTCGAAGGCTTCCACGAGCTTGGATTGCACCATGCGCGGCAGGCGGTCGCTCCATTGGGAGTTGCCGAGATATTGCACCTCGGAGCCGGAGAGACGCACCACGATGTTCTCGCTATCGAGCGCCTTCAGCGCCGTCGGATCGGCAATCAGCAGCTGACGGCTTTTCAGCGACGGCCCCTGCGTCACCGCAGCCGGCGACACGGAGAGATCGAATGTATCGTTTTTCGGCGCGCCAGCACAGCCCGCCATCATCGCGGCGAGCAGCGGTGCAAGAACGAGGGCGCGACGCATCTGGCCGTTCATCGATAGTCTCATTGGCCCATACCCCTCTTAGCGCCTTGTTCTGCCGTCATATTGTTTCACGGTTTCGCCGCCGAAAATCAACCGTTGCGGATCGCGGTCAATATTGGTGATGGCGTTGTTGAGATTATCGACCGTCTGGCGCGTGCTGCCGATCAGCGCCTGGAAGTCCTTGAGGCCAGAGCTGGAGAAGCGCGTCAGATTGTCGGCAATCGGGCCGATGCGGGCATTGAGATTGTCGGCCACCGCCTTGAAGGAGGTGAGCGTCTCGCGCGCCTTGGCAAACAGCGAGTTGGCATCATCAGTGCCGAGCATGCCGTCCACCTTGGCAAGAATGCCATCGACGCGGCTGGAGGCAAGGTTCAGCTTGCGGCCCATCTCGGTGAAGTCGGACACCGCCTGGTCGATATCGGCGCGACGGGCGCCAACATCGTCGGCAATCCGCTTGAAATTCGCGACTGCGTCACGCGCATCGGCCGTTGCCGACGACACGTCATCGACCACGTTGCCCACCTTGGCGGGATCGACGGAGGCGAGAAGCTCATCCGCGCGTTTGACGACCGTCTGCACTTCCGTGCTCGCCGCCTCGAAGTTTTTCGCTGTGCTCTGCACCGTGTCCATAATGCCCTGGATGTCGCTGGAAGCGGACGCGACATCCTTCGTGACCTTGTCGACGTTGGACAGGATGGAATCGATCTTGCCGGCATCCACCGCCTTCACAAGATCCTCGACCGCACTCAGCGTCCCGTCGAGGCGCACCGAGACCGACTGGACCGTCGTGGAAAGCGAACTCAGGCTCGCGATGAAATTCTTGATGCCATCGGAATTGGCCGCCAGCGCATCGGAGAATTTCTCGGCATTGCGCACCGTCTGCGTCAGCGGGCCGCGCGCATCCTGCACGAAGCCCTGTAATTCGCCGATCGCGCCATCGGCTCGTTTCAAAATTTTGTCGGCGGTGGCAAGCAGGTTGGTGACGCTCGAAAGATCGGCGGTCAGTTCGGCCGGAACACCGCTTTCGACGGCTTTCTGCAGAATGCGCTCGCCATCCTTGTTGCCGCCGGAAAGCTCGATATAGGCGGCACCCGTCAGGCCCTGAATTTCAAGCACGGCGCGCGTGGACGGGAAAACCGGGGCATCGGCCTGCACTTCGGTAAAGGCGATGGAATAGGCCGGATCGTCGCGGTCGATAGCAAGCCCGCGCACCGTACCAACGGGAATGCCGTTGAACCGCACCGGCGAACCCACGGACAGGCCGTTAGCCGAGCCCGGAATACGCACGACAAGCTGCGCTGTTGGGCCGCCACGGCCGAATTCCGCCATCCAGTAAACGAAGCCGAATGCGGCGGCGATCACGATCAGCGTGAAAATTCCGACTATGGTGTAGTTCGCCTTGGTTTCCATGCTTCCCGTTACTCCACCGGATTTTCGTGTTTGCCGTCCGGAAGAACGACAGAGCGTGCCCGCTTCCCGCGGAAATAGGACTGCACCCACGGGTCGTCGCAGGCGAACATGTCCTGCAATGTCCCTTCCACCAGCACTTTCTTCTGCCCCAGCACCGCGATGCGGTCGCAGACGGAGAATAGGCTGTCGAGGTCGTGCGTCACCATATAGACGGTCAGGCCAAGCGAATCGCGCAAGCGCGCTATCAGCATATCAAATTCCGCCGCCCCGATGGGATCGAGACCGGATGTCGGCTCATCGAGGAAAACGAGGTCGGGATCGAGCGACAAGGCCCGGGCGAGCGCCGCACGCTTGATCATGCCGCCTGAGAGTTCCGACGGGTATTTGTCACCCGCATCGGGCTTCAGACCGACCATCTCGATCTTGAGATAGGCCAGCTCGTCCATCAGCTTCTTCGGCAGGTCGAGATATTCCCGCATCGGCAGCTGGATGTTTTCCTTCACCGTCAGGCCGGAAAACAGCGCGCCCTGCTGGAACAGCACGCCGAGCCGCTGGTCTAGCATCATGCGGTCGTCTTCGCTGGCCTTGTCGTAATCGGTGCCGAGAATGCGGATCGCACCCGCCTGCCGCGGCAGAAGCCTTAGGATCGCGCGCATCAACACGGATTTGCCGGCACCGGATGGACCGATGAAGCCAAGGATTTCACCGCGATAGACGTCGAGATCGAGATTTTCGAGCACGTTCCGGCCGTTGAAGCCGACAGTCACGCCCTCGACGGAAAGCACTGCCTCGCGGCCGTCCTTTGCGGTTTTTGTCTCTTGCGGCTTCTGGTCCAGGGTTTCCAACGCGCCCTCCTTAAAAATCGATGGCTGCGTAGAAGATGGCAAAGAGGCCATCCACCAGAATGACGACGAAGATGGACTTTACCACCGACGAGGTGACGTGTTTGCCGAGCGATTCCGCCGAACCTCCCACCTTCATGCCTTCCACCGCCGCAACGATGCCGATGATCAGCGCCATGAACGGCGCCTTGATCATGCCGGCGGCAATGGTCGATTCCTCCACCGCCCCATGCAGGCGCGACAGGAACACTTCAAATGTGATGCCGGAATAAAGCAGCGTGACGATGGCCGCGCCAAAAAGGGCTGCAAAATTGGCAAGGATGGTCAAAAGCGGCAGCGCAATCGTCAGCGCCACCAGCCGCGGGAAGACGAGCACGCCAACCGGATTGAGACCGATCACCTTCAGCGCGTCGATTTCCTCGCGCATCTTCATCGACCCGATTTCCGCCGTGATCGCGCTGCCGGAGCGACCGGCTATCATGATCGCGGTCAGGAGAACGCCGATTTCACGCAATTGCAGAATGCCAACGAGATCGACGACGAAGACTTCGGCACCGAAATACCGGAGCTGGAACGCGCCCTGCTGGGCGATGATCGCGCCGATCAGGAAGGACATCAGCATGATGATCGGCACGGCGCGCACGCCCATATGGTCGATCTGGTTGACGATCGCCGCCGGCGAAACGCCGCGTCCGCGCCCGAGCTTCATCTGCGCGCCGCGCACGGCCGAGCCGAGAATATACATCCCCGCGAGGAAATCCGCGCCGTTCTGCACGACGGCCTGGCCGATCGGCGCAAAGATGCGCTCGGCGAGCCCCACCTTCTTGGGAGCCTCGCCCTCCATCTCCACCTTTTCGGGCAATTGGGAAATGACCTCTTCAATCTGGTCGTTTCCCGTTACGGTGACGGTGGCCCCCTTCGCTTCAAGATCGCGGCGCAGGCGCTGGATGATCCAGGCGCCGGTGGTGTCGATCGCTTCGATGGACGAGAGATCGATTTCCGCAGCGCTGGAAGACGCGTCTTTCTCGATCTTGTCGAGAATGGGAAAAATGCCGGAGAGATTGCTGTTGCGCCAGGAACCGCTCAGCACAAAACGCGACGCGCCGCCGGAGACGGTATCGTCTGCGGAAATTGCGGCCGGGTTCGCCTGTTGCCGTGTGTCCTGTTCTTGCATAATGCTCCGAGCGAGTGCAGCCGTCACGAGATTCTTAAAGGTTTCATAACGTTTTGGCTCACGGCAAGCCACAGTGACGGCCGACAATTCGCGATAAATTTGGCGTCATGTGTCTTTTGACGCCCATTAGGAAGTGAAAAAACATGCCCCGTTACCTTCAAGCCACAACCGAACGTTTCGCTGTTGCTGGCAGCTTCACCATTTCACGCGGCACCCGGACGCATGCGGATGTCGTAACGTGCACCATCCGGGATGGTTCCTTTACCGGTAAAGGTGAATGTGTGCCCTACCCGCGTTATGGCGAAAGCATTGAGGGCGTCATCGCCGATATCAAATCGATTGCCGAGCAGATCGCTGGCGGCCTGACACGACAAAACTTGCAGCAGGCGATGAAACCGGGTGCGGCCCGCAATGCCGTCGATTGCGCGCTGTGGGATCTCGAAGCGAAACTGAGCGGCAAGAGCGCCGCCGAGCAGGTTCTCGGACAGGCAGCAAAGCCACTCGTCACTGCCTATACGATCTCGCTTGCCGATCCAGAAACCATGGCCGCAAAGACGGCTGAAAATGCCGGACGACCGCTGCTGAAGATCAAGACCGGCACCGCCGAAGATGAAGCCCGCCTGCGCGCCGTTCGTGCCGCCGCGCCCGAGGCGCGCATCATCATCGATGCCAATGAAGGCTGGAATAACGACAATATCGAGCATTATCTGCGGCTTGCGGCGGAACTGAAGATATCGCTGATCGAACAGCCGCTTCCTGCCGGCAAGGACGCGATTCTCGCCCGCATCGACCATCCGGTTTTGATCTGCGCCGACGAGAGCGTGCATTCGACAAAGGACCTCGCCGGCCTGCGCGACCGTTACGATGCCATCAACATCAAGCTCGACAAGACCGGCGGCCTGACGGAAGCGCTTGTCATGAAGGCGGAGGCCGAACGGCTCGGCTTCACCATCATGGTCGGCTGCATGCTCGGCACCTCGCTCGGCATGGCGCCCGCTGTGCTGGCCGCTCAAGGCGCAGCCTTTGCCGATCTCGACGGGCCGCTGCTGCTGGCTGAGGACCGAGAACCGGGGCTGGTTTATGAAGGGTCGCTGGTCTATCCGGCACGGCCGGAATTGTGGGGGTAAGCCCCTGAAATTAAATCCTGATAAGCCGCAACGTCTCCCCTTGTTTCTTCTCCCCGCCGGGGAGAAGATGGCCCGAAGGGTCAGATGAGGGGGCAACGGTAGAGGTTTACGGCGAGCTCGCCCCCTCATCCCGCTGCCGCGGACTTCTCCCCGGCGGGGAGAAGAAACAGGTGGCAACCGCTCGCTTCACACGAGCCTGCACTGATCTCACGGAAAACACCGAAGGCCAAGTATTCCTTTAGCCTACAGGCCAAATCTCAAGCCGCGTGCTTGCCAATCAGCCCCGGAATATTCACCGGCTCCATCTCATCCGATGTCTGCTCGGCAATGACTTCGCTCGTCTGCATCCAGGTGATCAGCTCGAACGTGCCGTCGGCATTTTCGGCAATCGCCGTGCAGCTTTCCACCCAGTCGCCGGTGTTGATGTAGCGGATGCCATCCATGTCTTCCATGACGGCGTGGTGAATGTGGCCGCAGATCACGCCGTCGACGTTATTGCGCCGCGCCTCATCCGCCACCACGCGCTGGAACTCGCCGATAAAGTTGACGGCGTGTTTGACCTGCAGCTTCGCCCAGGCCGAGAACGACCAGTAAGGCAAGCCGATGCGGCGACGCACGGCGGCAAGGGCGATGTTGATGGCGATCGCCGCATCATAGGCCCAGTCACCGAGATAAGCGAGCAGGCGGGCATTGCGCACCACCACGTCGAACTCGTCGCCATGGATGACCAGATATTTCTTGCCGTCCGCCGCCTCATGGATCATCCGCTCGGCAACTTCTATGCCGCCGAAATGCATGCCGGGAAACTCCCGCAGGAATTCATCATGGTTTCCGGGAATATAAACGATGCGGGTTCCCTTGCGGGCCTTGCGCAGAAGCTTCTGCACCACGTCGTTGCAGCCCTGTGGCCAGTACCAGCTGCGGCGCAGGCGCCAGCCGTCGACGATGTCGCCGACCATGATGATCGTTTCGGCCTCGTGGTATTTCAGGAAGTCGAGCAGATAATCCGTCTTGGCTGCCTTTGAACCAAGATGAACATCTGAAATGAAAAGCGTTCTGAACTGTCTGGTTTCAATTTGACCGGCCACGGATATCATCCCCCTGTTCGGTTGCGTCCCTGCGGCTTTCTTCCCTCTCAGAACCAGACTCGTGTTTCAGCAACATGACAGCGGCCGTTTTTTGCAGGGAATATGACGAAAGCTTTCACGAAAACGCGAATAAGCCATGGCCGCATTTGCATAAGGTGCGGTCAAATAACGGCTGTACCACGGGTAAGTTTGTTGTATTCAGGGGGCCGAAATAAAACCAGATACGACGGTGGAAGACATGACCTCTCACGATAAGAACAACACGCCCGCCAACACGGCAAAGGCCGACATCGAGGAACAGGCGCTCTTTTTCCACCGCTACCCGCGCCCGGGCAAGCTGGAGATCCAGGCCACCAAGCCGCTCGGCAACCAGCGCGATCTGGCGCTCGCCTATTCGCCGGGTGTCGCCGCCCCCTGCCTTGCCATCCACGAGAACGCCGAAATGGCAGCGGAATACACGGCCCGCGCCAATCTCGTCGCGGTCATCTCGAACGGCACGGCAGTTCTTGGCCTTGGCAATATCGGCCCGCTTGCCTCGAAGCCCGTTATGGAAGGCAAGGCCGTCCTCTTCAAGAAATTCGCCGGCATCGATGTGTTCGATATCGAAATCGATGCGCCCGGCATCAAAGACATGGTCTCCACCATTGCGGCGCTGGAACCCACCTTCGGCGGCATCAACCTTGAGGACATTAAGGCGCCGGAATGTTTCGAGGTGGAGCGCCAGCTGCGCGAGAAGATGAACATCCCGGTCTTCCACGATGACCAGCATGGCACCGCGATCATCGTCGCCGCCGCTGTCACCAACGCTCTGGAACTCGCCGGCAAGTCTCTGTCCAGCGTCAAGATCGTGGCGTCAGGCGCCGGTGCGGCGGCCCTTGCCTGCCTCAACCTCCTTGTTGCGATGGGCGCCAAAAAAGAAAACATCTGGGTGCACGACATCGAGGGCCTTGTCTATGACGGCCGCAACACGTTGATGGACGAGTGGAAGGAAGTTTACGCCCAGAAGACCGACAAGCGCGTGCTGGCTGAAACCATTGATGGCGCCGATGTCTTCCTCGGCCTGTCGGCGGCAGGCGTCCTGAAGCCGGAACTGCTGGAGCGCATGGCGGAGAACCCGCTCATCCTCGCGCTTGCCAATCCGAAGCCTGAAATCATGCCGGAAGAGGCGCGTGCCGCCCGCCCGGATGCGATGATCTGCACCGGCCGCTCGGACTTCCCGAACCAGGTCAACAACGTCCTCTGCTTCCCCTATATCTTCCGCGGCGCGCTCGATTGCGGCGCAACAACGATCAACGAAGAAATGAAGATGGCCGCGGTGCAGGCCATCGCCGAATTGGCGCGTGAGGAAGTCTCCGAAGTGGCCGCCAAGGCTTACAGCGGCGAAACGCCGATCTTCGGCCCGACCTACCTCATCCCCTCGCCCTTCGATCCGCGCCTTATCCTGCGCATTGCGCCGGCCGTTGCCCGTGCTGCCGCCGCAAGCGGCGTCGCCGCCCGGCCGATCACCGACTTCGAAGCCTATCTCGACCAGCTGAACCGCTTCGTCTGGCGCTCGGGCTTCATCATGAAGCCGGTCTTTAACGCCGCCAAAGCTGCCGAAAAGAAGCGTATCATCTTTGCCGAAGGCGAAGACGAACGCGTACTGCGCGCCGCCCAGGTGCTGCTGGAAGAAGGCACCGGCATTCCAATCCTCATCGGCCGTCCGCAGATCATCGAAACGCGCCTCAAGCGCTTCGGCCTGCGCATCCGCCCGCATACGGATTTTGCCGTGGTCAACCCGGAAGACGATCCGCGCTACCGCGAATACGTGGATGACTATTTCGCCCTCGTTGGTCGCGCCGGCATCAATCCGGAAGCGGCGCGTACCATCGTGCGTACCAACACGACCGTCATCGGCGCGCTTTCGGTCAAGCGCGGCGAAGCGGATGCGCTGATCTGCGGTCTTGAAGGCCGTTACGACCGCCATCTGCGAGACGTGAACCAGATCATCGGCAAGCAGGACGGCGTGCGCTCCTTCGCGGGCCTCAGCCTGCTCATCACCCAGCAGGGCGCGCTGTTCCTCACCGATACCTTCGTCAACAACGACCCGACATCAGAGGAAGTGGCCGAGATGGCGATCCTCGCGGCGAAGGAAATCCGCCGCTTCGGCATTACGCCAAAGATCGCGCTCGCCAGCCATTCCAATTTCGGCTCGCGCGATTCCGAAAGCGCCCGCAAGATGCGCCGCGCCCTGAAAATCGTGCAGGAGGCTGCACCCGAACTGGAAGTGGACGGCGAAATGCAGGGCGGCTCGGCCCTGTCGGAAGCACTGCGCAAGCGCGCCATGCCCAACAGCGTGCTGACCGGCGAAGCAAACCTGCTGGTCTTCCCGAACCTCGATGCCGCCAATATCACGCTCGGTGTCACCCGCACCTTGACGGAAGGCCTGCATGTCGGCCCGATCCTGCTCGGCACGGCCCTGCCCGCCCACATCCTGTCGCCCAGCGTCACCTCGCGCGGTGTCGTCAACATGGCGGCCTTCGCCGTGGTGCAGGCCTCGCACCCTTCGCTCTAACACCCCGCTAAATGATCCAGAAAGCCGCGCGCATTGACGTGCGGCTTTTTAGTTGAGAGTATAGAAAATAGTACAGGTGTTTAGACTTAATATTGTATTTTATTATTTGTGAGCAAAAGATATGCTTGATCACATTGAGATATATGTTTCGGATATCGAAAAATCATTTCAGTTCTGGTCAAGCATTATGCAAAAGATTGGCTACGATGTAGCCTCCCGTTGGGAAAGCGGCTTCACCATTGCCAATGACAAGGATGCTTACCTGACCTTCGTAAAGGTGGAGGAAAAGCATCGGGAACGCGGTTATCATCGTTGCGACGTTGGGCTCAATCATCTCGCGTTTCAGGTCGCATCTCGCGGGGTAGTAGACGAGCTCAAGATGCATTGCGCCCAAAATCATGTGTCGATTCTGTATGATGACCGATACCCCTATGCGAATGGCGATGAAAATTATTACGCGCTCTTCGTTGAAGACCCTGACCGGATCAAGGTCGAATTCGTTTCCGCCGAGTAGCCGGAAAAGCGACGCGCGTCGGCATTAACGCAGTTTTGAACATGCTGTTGCCGCAATGCGGCAACAGCTTATGTTATCTTCCTGAAACACGGATTTCCTGAAGCATAACACCCCTGCCACCGGCCGGGGACATCATACGGATCGCACAATTGACCCGGCGCAGCCGCATTATCGGCCTCCTGCTTCCCCTTGTTTTCATCGCTCCTGCCGCCGCTATTGCGGATCAGGTGTGCGATACGCTGTATCAACAGCTGCGCGAACCGCCCCGTGTCATCGGCAACACGGCCGAGGTGCGGCGTTACGCCAATGCGCTTGCCCGCCAGAACATCGTCATCCGCAAGATCAGAAACGACATGCGCAGCTATGGCTGCTCGTCCGGTAGTGTCATTGTGTATGGCAATCCCAATGCCGGGCTTTGCGCCGAGATCGGCGATGCGCTGGTGGATGCCGAGGCCGAGCGCGACGCGATCATCCGCGACCGCGATGAGGCCATGGCGAGCGCTCGCAATGATGACAGCAACGTCAGGCGCGAGCGCATTCTCGCCGCCCTTGATGCCAATGGCTGCAGCCCCGCAGAGGATATGAACCGCCAAGCATCGCCTGCGCCCGATGTGACCCGGTATCCCGATGCCTTCAGGCAGAATGGCGATGAGCCGGGACAGGCGGGCGTCTCGCCTTACCCCAACGCCGCCGCCGAGGGCGGGCTTCGAACACTCTGCGTGCGCACCTGCGACGGATCGTTCTTCCCGATCGCCTCCAACGCCTCGCCACTCGATTTCCGCGCCCAGGCCGAGCAATGCCAGAAAATGTGCCCGGGAACGGAGACGGAGCTTTATTTCCACTCCATGACGGATCAGGAAACAGCAGACATGGTGTCCGCTGAAACCGGCAAACCCTACAGGGATCTGCCGACCGCCTTCGCCTATCGCAATTCTTCCGCAAAAGCGCCCGGCTGCGCCTGCAACATGGCCGCCTATCACGAGGAGATGCAAAAGCAGGAACAGGCGTCCCGGCCGGAAGCGGATAAGCCCTATTCCAGCATCACCACCATTCCATCGCCGCAAGGTGACAAGGCTCCGAAGCCCGCCGAGCAGCAGGCCGCAAAGCCGCCTGAACAACCCGTTCCCGAACGCGACTATGACCCGAACGATAAAAAAGTCCGCATCATCGGACCTAAATTCCTGCCGGACCAGACCGGCAAGATAGACCTGAAGAACCCGGCGCTGAAGGGCATCCAGCCGCAGCAGTGAAATCTCTTGCGCGCGTGTAATGGGGCGAGCGCGCGAGGCGTATTTCTTCTCCCCGCCGGGGAGAAGGTCGCGGCAGCGGGATGAGGGGGCAAGCTCTCCGAAAATCTCTACCGTTACACCCTCATCCGACCCTTCGGGCCACCTTCTCTCCGGCGGGGAGAAGAAATGCACGGCGATGTCCCGACCTCTTCGCAGGCCTCCGTGTCTACGCCCCACCCCAGCGGTTCCGAAACACAAGCTCCTCCAGCGGCACGCGCTGCCGCCAGCCCTTCACCGCCAGCTCCGGTTCGGTATAAAGCGTATCGACGCGACCGAGGCACAGCCAGGCGACGATCTCGATATGATCGGGAATATCCAGAATGGCCCTGATATCGCTGTTGTGGAAAATGCTGACCCAACCGACGCCGACGCCTTCGGCGCGGGCGGCGAGCCAGAGGTTCTGGATCGCGCAGACGGTGGAATAGACATCCGTGCGTGGATTATGGGTGCGGCCCAGCACCACCTTGCCACCCCGTGTCGGATCGCAGGTGACGCAGATGCTGAGCGGGGCCTTGCGGATACCCTCAAGCTTCAGGCTGCGGTAGAGCGCCTGCTTCTCGCCCTCAAACATCGCCGCCGCCTCTTCATTGGCGCGGCTGAAGGCCACCCATGCCGCCTGGCGCACGGCGCCGTCGGTGACGAGGATGAAGTTCCACGGCTGCATGAAACCGACGGAGGGAGCGGCATGCGCCGCTTTCAGGAGGCGCTCGACGAGATCGTCCGGCAGCGGGTCTGGCAGGAACTGGTCGCGCACATCACGCCGCGTCTCGATGGCGCGGTAGATCGCCTCGCGCTCGTCGCTGGAAAACGGGCGGGCGGGTGAAAGCGCATGATCGAAAGGATTGGCGTCAGGTGGCGTTGTGAAGGGCGGTTCGGTCGGCATCGTTTATCCCTAACAATGCGGGCGGGCCGGTGCCGAAACCATGGAAGGTTCGCAGCGACGACTCGCTTTCCAGCAACCTGCCGCCGTCCGCGCGGTTCGGTCTATTTTGCCAGGCCGGTCTTCTGACTAGGCTTCATCCGCCCCTTTCGCCTTCCCGAATAACTTCAGTGGCATGAGAAAAAGGGCATCCGCCTCACAGCGTTGGGCACGTTCCGGTCTCTCACCGGATTCCCGATTCTCCCGCTGCAAAGGCGGGCACCTGACGGGTGAAGCTATGGGCAAAATAGCGTGCGAACGCAAGTGTCACCAAGGCCGCGCGACAATATGACCGTGCTCCCCACCTCAGTCATTCCGGCCCTGAGCCGGAGTGAAGGGAGGGGGTACACCGCCTCGTCAGAACCGCATTACGCCACCGGAAAGTACCTGACATAAGCGAACTCATCCCCATCCGGCGACCAGTTGGGCGAATTCATCGTGCCCTGCCCGCCGAAAAGCTCGAACAACGTTTCCACATTGCCGCCGTCCATATTCATCAGCCGCACGCGTACATCGAGATCGCGCGGATGGTCGAAAACGTCACCATCATAGGAAATGAAGACAACCTTGTCTCCTTTTGGTGACGGGTGCGGAAACCAGTCGCCATAGGGGCTGTCGGTGACACGCTCCACAGCTGAGCCATCCACCCGCACCCGCCAGATCTGCATTTGCCCCGTGCGGCTGGAATTGAAATAGATCCACATACCGTCAGGCGAATAGTCAGGGCCGTCATTGCGGCCTTCACCATGGGTAAGGCGTGTTTCAACGCCGCTGTCTATGTCCATGGAATAGATATCGAAAACCTGATCGCGAATACCGCAATAGGCGAAGCTTTTCCCATCCGGCGACCAGCCGTGCCAGTAAGAAGGCAGGTTTTTCGTCATCAGCCGCGGCGCACCGCCGGCCGAGGAGAGAAGATAGATGGCGCTTTTGCCGAATTCCACCTTGTCTGAAATGGCGTAAAGCGAACCGTCGGGCGAAATGCCGTGATCGTTGTTGCACTGGATTGCGAAACCCGTATCGACCTTTTGTGGCGACGCGTCACCGGAAAGGGACAGGCGGTAAAGCAGCCCTTCGCTGTTCAGCAGCAGATATTTGCCATCGGGCGACCAGTTCGGCGCTTCGAACAGCTCAGGCGTCCGCCACACCACCCGCATCTGCCGGGTCCGGATGTTGAAGATTTCGATGGAGCTGCGCATTCTGCCTCCCGGGCTTGTCAATGTTCCGACCGCAACGGCGCAGACATTCCATTTGAATCCGTCGCCGCCGTGGCTATGATCCTAGGGCGGCAGGCACCGTCCTGCAAATTCAAACCGGAAAAAACGCCTGTGCCCCGGCACCGTCCGCGGCCCTCCCCGTTTCTCCCAGATCCGAGGTTCCGCGATGAATACCATCGCCGATCACGGCATCCGCTTCGGCCGGATCGCCGCAATGCTTCCTGTCAAGAATATCGAAAAGGCCCATGATTTTTATGTCGGTGTTCTCGGTTTCGAAAAGACCTTCGAAAACGGTAACCCCGTCGGCTTCATGATCCTGAAACAGGGCAATGCCGAGCTGCACCTGACATTGCAGCCGGCGCACAGAGCCGCGCCCTTCAACGTCGCGCATATGATGGTCAGCGATGTCGATGCGCTGCACACGCTTTGCAAGAAACATGGGCTGCGCATGATCAAGGGCTTGCAGGACAAGGAGTATGGCCTCAGGGCCTTTGTGTTTGAAGACCCTGACGGCAACCGCATCGATGTGGGGCAGGTTATTTGAGGTGAGTGAAGAGTGGCGCGGGGTTTTCTCCGCGCCATTCATGAAACCCCCATCGTGGACCGAGCGCATGCCGCTTGTTTCTTCTCCCCGCCGGGGAGAAGTCCGCGGCAGCGGGATGAGGGGGCGACGGTCGAGATATACGGAGAGCTTGCCCCCTCATCCGACCCTTCGGGCCACCTTCTCCCCGGCGGGGAGAAGAAATGCGCGGCAACCGCCGGGCAAAACGTCCGCTACTAGCGCCTTTCCGCCATCACCGATCTCGGAACCGGTTGGTAATCGGATACCGCCTGTCACGCCCAAAATTCTTCTTGGTGATCTTCACACCCGGCGCTGATTGGCGGCGCTTGTATTCGGCGAGATAAAGCAGATGCTCCACCCGGTGCACGGTCGCGATATCATGGCCGCGCGCCAGAATTTCCTCGACCGACATTTCCTTTTCGACAAGGCATTCCAGAATATCGTCCAGCACCGGATAGGGCGGCAGCGAATCCTGATCGGTCTGGTTCGGACGCAGTTCGGCGGATGGAGCCTTCGCGATGATGTTTGCGGGGATCACTTCGCCGGAAGGGCCGAGCGCGCCCGGCGGTACATGGGCGTTGCGCCAGGCGGAAATGGCATAGACCTGCATCTTGTAGAGGTCCTTGATGGGGTTGAAGCCGCCATTCATGTCGCCATAAAGCGTGGCGTACCCCACCGACATCTCGGACTTGTTGCCCGTCGTCACGACCATGGATCCAAACTTGTTCGAAACGGCCATCAAAATAGTGCCCCGCGTGCGGCTCTGCAGGTTTTCCTCGGTGATGCCCTCTTCCGTGCCCTCGAAAAGTTCTGACAGCGCCGAGAGAAAGCCTTCCACCGGCTCGACGATCGGCACGATATCGTATCGGCAGCCGAGCGCTTTTGCGCAATCTGCGGCATCCTTCAGCGATTCTTCCGAGGTATAGCGGTATGGCAGCATGATGCAGCGCACCCGTTCCTCACCCAACGCATCGACCGCAAGGGCGGCGCAGATCGCCGAATCGATGCCGCCGGAAAGCCCGAGTACCACGCTCTTGAAGCCGTTCTTGTTGACGTAATCCCGAAAGCCCAGCATGCAGGCGCGGTAATCCGCTTCCTCGCCTTCGGGAATCTTCGAAAACGGCCCGCTTTCGCAGCGCCAGCCATCCGCCGTGCGTTTCCAGTCGGTTACGGCAAGCGTCGCCTCGAACTGGCTCATCTGGAAGGCAAGTGTCTTGTCGGCATTGAAGCCGAAGCTGGCGCCATCAAAAACAAGCTCATCCTGTCCGCCCAGCTGGTTGGCGAAAACCAGCGGCAGCCCGCTTTCGATTACCTGTCGGAGCGCCACCTGATGGCGCACGTCCAGCTTGCCGCGGTAATAGGGCGAACCGTTCGGCACCAGCAGAATTTCCGCGCCGCTTTCGGCGAGCGTCTCGCAGACGCCCATGTCGTTCCAGATTTCCTCGCAGATCGGAATACCGATCCGCACCCCGCGGAAATTATAGGGGCCGGAAATCGACCCTTCGGAGAACACGCGCTTCTCGTCGAATTCGCCGTAATTCGGCAGGTCGATCTTGTCGCGCAGCGCAATGATCTTGCCACCATCCAGAAGCGCCACGGAATTGTGCCGACCGGTCTCGCCCTGTCGCGGAAAGCCGATAACGATACCCGGCCCGCCGTCCGCAGTCTCGGCTGCCAGTTCCTCGACAGCCTTGAGGCACGCCTTCAGGAAAGCCGGCTTCAGCACCAGATCCTCAGGCGGATAGCCTGAGATGAACAGTTCGGTCAGAAGCAGAAGATCGGCACCCTGGGTTGCCGCATCGGCCCTTGCCTCACGCGCCTTGGCGAGATTGCCCGCCACGTCGCCAACAGTGGGATTGAACTGCCCGACGGCAATCCGCAGATGGTTCGCTATATCGTGTCTGTCGCTCATGTCCCTTCAATACCGCGCCCGTGATCGCTCCGCAACTCAGCAATTCCCCCTTCATTCATTCGTACGCTTCTCGACACTGCCGCCCTCACGCGAAGGTTATCGCGCCTATATGCGCATTCCTTAAAGTTCATGTCGCGTTCATCGCGCTTATGTGACAGTTACATGACACTTTTGCGACACCCGATTCACCTCCCCGGATCGGCCGTGTCGCCTGAAATACCGGAGTATGGGTTTGAGACATTCGGCGCCAAAACCAACGGCTTCCGAAAAGGCTGGTTTTGTCTTTTCGCCTGCGGGACTTAAGAGCCTTTCGAAGCTTGCGGGCACCGCTTCCACGCTTGTCCATCTGGCGATTGCATCGCTGGTGCTCGTCATTTTGCTCGAATGGATCGCTCGTGGTTCGTTGACGGATATTGGCGCATTCCTCACCTCCTCGGCTCGCCCCGGCATGACGACGGTCGCCGCCGTGCTTGCCCTCCTCGTTTTGCTGGATTCGCTGCTTGGCCGACGTTATCTGTCGCTTATCGTGGTCGCACCGCTTTGCGCCCTAGTGGGGCTGATCTCCGCGCAGAAGCAGACCTACCTTTCCGATCCGCTTTATCCATCAGACCTCTTGTTCGGACGGCAGATTGTCGAGCTTCTGCCGACCATGTTGAAGGCGCAGCCGCTGACAGCGCTGCTGGTGGGTCTCGGCCTTTGCGCCATGATCGCCGCTATTGCCGCCCTTTGGCTGCTGGCGCGCCGCCACTCGCCGGTGCTGCGGTTACGGGAGCGGGCCGTGGGCCTTGCACTGACACTTCCAGTGCTCGCTGGCCTCGCCTCGCTGATGGACTACTCGCATTATTCCTGGGCGCGCGACCGGCTCAACATTATCCCGATGATGTGGGACCAGCAGGAAAACTACCGCCATAACGGCTTCCTGATGGCCTTCGCCTTCAATATTCCGATGGCCAATGTCTCGGCGCCGGAGGGTTACGGCGAAAACAGCATCGCCGAACTCACCTCCGAACCGGCATCTTTTGCCGCCAACAAGGGTGATTACCCTGACGTCATCATACTGATGAGCGAATCCCTCTGGGATCCAACCCGGCTCGAAAACGTGCATCTCTCGACCGATCCCATGCCAACGATCCGCGCCAAACAGTCGGGCCATGTGTTTTCCCCGGAATTCGGCGGCATGACGGCCAATGTGGAATTCGAGGCGCTGACCGGTTTCTCCAACGCCTTCCTGCCCTATGGCAGCATTCCCTATCAGCAATACATCCGTCGTCCGGTACCCTCGCTCGCCAGCTTCTTCCGTGGCGAAGGTTATTCCGCCATTGCCATGCATCCGTTCCAGGAATGGTTCTGGAACCGCAAGCAGGTCTATAAAAACTTCGGCTTCGAGGAATTCCGCTCGGAAGAGACGCTGCCCGCGATGGAAAAACGCGGCAATTTTGCCTCCGACGACGCGCTGATGGACGAGATCATGAAGACCGCCGACAAGGCGCAGAACCCGCTCTTCCTCTTTGCTGTCACCCTGCAGGGACATGGCCCTTACGAGGCTGACCGCTATGCGGACAATACGATCGGCGTGACGGGCGATCTTTCCGCCTCCGCCTCGCAGGCGCTCGCCACCTATTCTCAAGGCGTGGCCGAAGCCGACGACGCGCTGCTGAAGCTGATGCGCTGGGCAAAGAAACGCGACCGTGAGACCATCATTGTGCTCTTCGGCGATCATCTGCCGCCGCTCGGCCAGACCTTCGTGGAAAGCGGCTACATGCCGGGCATGGTGGCCAGTCGTCGCGCGCCGCTGGAGGTGATGAAGAAGGAACACGAAACGCCGCTGGTCGTCTGGTCCTCGAAGAAGGGCGTGCGCAAGACTATCGGCACCATCAGCCCCGCGCTTCTGCCCTACCACGTGTTGAAGACCGCAGGCTTTTCCGATCCCTTTTACACCGGCACGCTGGGCGAGGTGCAAAAGGCGTTTTCCGTCATCGACCGCCACATGCTGGTGACGACCGACGGTAACGCCCTGCCCGACTGGTCGATTGCGCCCAACGCGGTGCCTGAGGTGGTGCGCGATTATCGCCTGCTGCAATTTGACATGATGTTCGGCCAGCAATTTGGCCGGGAGCGCTTCTTCCCCGGTTTCAACTGGCTGCACGAAGCGACGCCAGCTGCCTGACCGTCTCGGCGGGGACGCCTCATCCGCATGGTGGTGGAAATCGTTTGAATTCCGCCCCCATGCGGGTTTATCTCGAAAGGCAGAGGCCCCCCTTGAACCGGAGACACACCGTGTCAGACATCTCCGACTATATCACGTCGCATTTCAAACGCTCATCCCGTGATATCGGTGAGGTCGAGCGGCGTATCCTCGAACTCTCACACCAGAAAAAGCTGATTTCGAGCGACACCAACGCGGAATTTTCCGCCGGTGCCAGTTTCGGCGACAGGCTGGCCGACAATATCGCCAAGGTGGGCGGCTCCTGGGGATTTATCCTCGGCTTCTGCTTTTTCCTGGTCTTCTGGGCGCTGATCAACACGATCATCCTGACGACGCGCGCGTTCGATCCCTACCCGTTCATCTTTCTCAACCTGCTTCTGTCCATGCTTGCCGCCATTCAGGCACCGATCATCATGATGTCGCAAAACCGGCAGGCGGCCCGCGACCGCTTCGAGGCCGCAAAGGACTATGAGGTGAACCTGAAGGCCGAGCTCGAGGTCCTTTCCCTGCACGAAAAGATCGATGTGAAAGTGCTGGCCGAACTTGCGGCCCTTCGCCAGGAGATCGCAGCACTTCACCGCCACGTCAGCAAAAAAGACGACTGACGCGAAATTTTCTTGCCCGCTTTTCCCCACCCGGTTCACCGCTGTTATCTTCTCACCAGTCCTGCCGGGTGGTCGCCAGACGTGGCGTAAACCGAGGGACGGTCCTGATGGGGACGGTGGCGCGTTCGTGACGACAGGACCATTTCGCAAGGCGCAGTGCACGGCCCTTGCGAGATACGGCATGGTGAAAGACCCGGTTGCGCAACGCATCCTGTCCACACCAACCCAACCGAAGCGCAGCCGGGCAATCGCCCGATGCTCTCTAGCAATCACCCGTCCGGCAGCGCTGGGCGGGACGAAGCTGTTGGGGTTTTGGAACTGGAAAGTGGACCGAAGTGCATGAGGTTTCCCCCCCTCTGCCCGGCAGCGCAGATGGGGTAAGCCACACGCGCCCTACGACAGATGCGAACGGACACCCCGCTGAAAATCCACACCCAGTTACGAATCCGTCAGATTCTTGCGCTACAGATTGACGCAGTCGTTTGTTGCATTGCACTCTGGCGGGCAAGGTAAACGGGGGAATCACTCCCCATCGTCGACACGGCATCACGACCAATTCGCGACCACGCCTTGCCGGATGCGACATCCGGTGATCCTAATGCAGTCTATTCCGGGGTTTTTCATGCACCAGTTCGATCTCATTGTTGTCGGCAGCGGTCCGGCAGGCAGACGGGCCGCCATTCAGGCCGCCAAGCTCGAAAAGAGGGTTCTGGTCATCGAAAAAGGCAGCCGCGTCGGCGGCGTCTCGGTGCATACCGGCACTATTCCCTCCAAGACCCTGCGCGAAACCGCGCTCAATCTGACAGGCTGGCGCGAGCGCGGATTTTACGGCCGCGCCTACCGCGTCAAGCAGGAGATCGATGCGGAAGACTTGCGCCGCCGCCTGCTCATCACGCTGGATCACGAGGTGGAGGTCCTGGAGCACCAGTTCGCCCGTAACCGCGTGCAGCACATTCGCGGCACGGCAAGCTTCGTTGATGCCAACACCATGAAGGTGGTAAAAAACGATGGTGAGGTTCTGGAGGTCACCGGAACCTCCATTCTGCTGACCATCGGGACCCGGCCCTACCGCCCGCCGCATATCCCCTTTGATGGCAAAGCGGTGCTCGATTCGGACGAGATCCTCGAAATCAAGGAATTGCCGCGCTCCATGATCGTGGTTGGCGCCGGCGTCATCGGTATCGAATATGCCACCATCTTCAGCGCCCTCGATACGCAGGTAACGGTGGTGGAACCGCGCGAAACCATGCTGGAATTCATCGACAAGGAAATCGTCGAGGATTTCGCCTATCAACTGCGCGACCGCAACATGAAGCTGATCTTCGGCCAGAAGGCGGAGAAGGTGGAACGCGACGAAAGCGGCAAATGTCTTGTCTCACTCGGTAATGGCCGCGTTCTGAAAGCCGAAACCGTCCTCTTCGCCGCCGGCCGTGTCGGCGCCACCGATTCGCTCAACCTTTCGGCCTGCGGGCTGGAGGCCGACAGCCGCGGCCGTCTGAAGGTCAACCCCGAAACCTTCCAGACCTCTGTACCCAACATCTATGCCGCCGGGGATATAATCGGTTTCCCGAGCCTTGCCTCCACTTCCATGGAACAGGGCCGCATCGCCGCCCGCCATGCCGTCGGCGCACCCGCCGGCGAACCGCCGCAGTTCTTTCCCTATGGCATCTATGCCGTGCCTGAGATCTCCACCTGCGGTCTGACGGAAGAAGAAGTGATCGAACGCGGCATTCCCTACGAATGCGGCATCGCCCATTTCCGCGAAACCTCGCGTGGCCACATCATGGGTCTCGACAGCGGCCTGTTGAAGATGATCTTTTCTCTGAAAACCCGCCGCCTGCTCGGCGTCCACATCGTCGGAGAAGGCGCCACCGAACTGGTGCATATCGGCCAGGCGGTGCTGAACCTCAAAGGCACGGTGGAGTATTTCGTCGAGAATACGTTCAACTATCCCACACTTGCGGAAGCTTACAAGATCGCCGGGCTGGATGCCTGGAACCGCATGGGTGAGATCAAGAAGGATTGAGGTTGCACGGGCGGTGGCGGTTGAGACGGCGACGTCTTTTCGTCGGCCTTTTGAGAAGCATGGCCCCCACCTCGTCATCCCGGCCTTGAGCCGGTATCCAGCGCGCTCAAGTCTTTGATCGCAAAAGAGTTTTCACGGCGCAGACGCGCCGTGGCTGGATGCCGAATCAAGTCCGGCATGACGGAGGAGACGCACTTGTCTTAATCTCGCGCTACCTGCAAACGCGTGCCACAGCCCGCCCGAACCCTCACCACCGAATACTATACCGCGCACTCACCCCCGGCCGGAAATGATCCGCATAACCCTGATCGAGCGTGCCCCGCAGCGTCAGGTGATCACCCAGCTTCTGCTCGACCGCCACGCCACTGCTGAATTCGTTGAAGCTGTTGCGGCTTGCCCCTGTCAGCACGAAGGCGGTGCCGGTTTCCGCGCGGGACAGGCGCAGCGATTGCGACACATCCAGCCCGTTCCATTGCTGCACGGTTCCGTCATACCGCATGGTGACATTGCGGTTCGCCTCTATATCAAGTTCCGGCGTGACGATGCGCTTCTGCTGCGACGTCACGGAAATGCTGCTCGAACCCGTCAGCGCATTGAAGATGACGCCAACATCGCGGGCAAGCGAAACGCCGGGTAACTGTTCGGCCAGCAACGTGACATTACCCCACAGCCGCACCGGCGTATCCACCAGCTGCCCGCCCCTGGACGCGCTCATGCCCATTTCCAGCCCCGCCCGGATCGGCGTATCGACCGGCAGCTTGGCGCCTATGCGCGCCGTGTAGGACAGATCGGAATTCTTGACCGGCTTCCAGATCAACCCGCCTTCCTCGGCATGGACAGCGGGCACCATGAAAGCGGAAAGAATAACAAAAAGGGCAAAACCCGTTCGGAGCGACATGATTGTCCCCTGGCAAATTAAGGGCGCACCGGGAGAACCCGGAAAGCACGGTAAAAGCGTAAGGCCAATGAGCTGGCAGCGATGAGGCCGCAGAGCGGCGCATAATGCCCGAACGACCGCTTGATACGGCCGAGGCAAATCATGCTTCGCAGGGTGCCAGATGAACGGGAGATGAACAAGAGCAGATGCAGCAAAAAATCGTGCTGCACTGCATTGTGATCCGCGCGGTCGTAGATTCGGCGACGGCGATAACTCTGCCTACATTCTTTCTGACTTGAAAACACGCCGATTTTCTGTCGGGAAAATCCGTAAGGACGAATAGAAGATTGGACCTAACCCTCCAGGCCTCTCCACACCGTCGCCCCCTAATCCGGCCCTTCGGGCCACCTTCTCCCCATCCGGGGAGAAGAAACCACCGGGACCAATAGTGTCTTCAAGAGAACCGGGCACAAGGCTTCGGGGAGAGGTCAGCCGAGCGAAGCGGAGACAGGGTGAGGGGAAAGCGTGCCGCAGGAATGTTGTGGAGCCTCGAAAGGCCCGGATTTGGTGACGAGACAGGCAAAGCAGGTCGAGACAACCTCCCTCGCCTACCCTTCGGCCCCTCGCCCAACGTCTACCGCCAAGCACCACCTTCTCCCGGAAGACAGAAGTCCCAACCCGAACGTCAAAACAAAAAGGCCGCAGCTTTCGCCACGGCCTATCCATTCAATCAGCTTGCGCTGAAGAAGATTATTCGGCGTCGCCTTCAGCGGCCTTCTTCTTGGCCGGAGCCTTCTTCTTCGGAGCGGCTTCTTCGCCTTCAGCGGCGTCGTCAGCCTTGGCGGCAGCCTTTTTCTTGGCAGGCGCCTTCTTCTTGGTTTCCGTGGCTTCCTCGCCGTCGTCAGCCAGCAGCTCTTCCTTGGAAACGGTCTTGTCCGTTACCGAGATTTCGGTGAGCAGCTTGTCGATGACCTTTTCTTCGAAGATCGGAGCGCGCAGCGAAGCGGAAGCGCCGGGGGTGTTGCGGAAGAAATCGAGGATTTCCTTCTGCTGGCCCGGGAACTGCTGCAGCTGCTGGAACAGAGCGCGCTGCATTTCTTCTTCGGTCACTTCGACACCGGCCTTTTCGCCGATTTCGGAGAGAACGAGGCCAAGACGAACGCGACGCTCGGCAAGCTTGCGATATTCTTCGCGGGCTTCTTCTTCGGTCGTGTCTTCGTCAGCGAAGGTCTTGCCGGACTGGGCAAGATCGGTGTTGATCTGGCGCCAGATGTTGTCGAACTCGGCATCAACCAGACCAGCCGGCGTGTCGAACTTGTACATTTCGTCGAGCTGGTCGAGGATCTGACGCTTGACCTTCTGGCGGGTCACGTTGCCGTACTGGCTTTCGATCTGGCCCTTGACGATCTCCTTCAGCTTTTCAGCCGATTCGAGACCGAGCTTTTCGGCCAGCTCGTCGTTGATTTCAACCGGAGCAGCGGCAGCAACGTCCTTGACGGTGATGTCGAAGTTGGCTTCCTTGCCGGCGAGGTTCGCAGCCGGGTAATCGGCCGGGAACGTCACGGTGATGGTCTTTTCGTCGCCGGCCTTGACGCCAACCAGCTGGTCTTCGAAGCCGGGGATGAAGCGGCCGGAACCGAGAACCAGTTCGGCATCTTCAGCCGCGCCGCCGTCAAAGGCTTCGCCGTCAACCTTGCCGAGATAGTTCATGGTGACGCGGTCGCCTTCAGCGGCCTTGCCCTTCTTGGTCTCGTAAGTACGAGCGCTTTCAGCGATCTTCAGGATCTGCTCATTGATCTCGTCTTCGGTCACTTCCACGACTTCGCGGGTAACCTTGATGCCGTCATTGGCCTTCAGTTCGATGGCCGGAATGATTTCGTAGGCAACGGTGAATTCGAAATCGGATTCGGCCGACAGGATCTTTTCGGCTTCCTGCTCGTCTTCGGTCATGGAGATCGACGGCTGTGTCGCAGACTTCTCACCGCGGCTGGAAAGAATTTCGGTCGGCTTTTCACGAACCAGCTCGTTGACGAGGTCGGCCATGATGGACTTGCCGTACATCTTCTTCAGGTGGCCAACCGGCACCTTGCCGGGACGGAAACCGTTGATGCGAACCTTGTCCTTGGCGTCGACGAGGCGCTCGTCCAGGCGGGCCTTCATGTCGGCGGCCGGAATAACGACCTTCAGTTCGCGCTTCAGCCCTTCAGCGAGCGTTTCGATAACCTGCATTTTCTCAAACCTTCACATCATGGCGGCGGTGCTCAGACAGCCGTTGGTTTACTTTCGAGCACTGCACTGGAACATGGTTCCCGGCCGTGGCTTTCTTAAATCGTTACACAAGCAGCTGCCGGACACCGTTGCGCCCGCACCTGAAAAGCTAGAGGGACACCCTCAAAGCCCGCGCATCTTCTAAAGATGCACTCTGGCGCAAGCGTGGCACAGCCATGCCTTGCTTGTGGTGCGGGTAGAGAGACTCGAACTCCCACGCCGAAGCGTTGGTACCTAAAACCAATGCGTCTACCAATTCCGCCATACCCGCACGTTGGGCGGCGGTATGTCACAATGTTCAGGAAGGGTCAAGCACGCCGTTCTCCTGCTTTTATTTCCTCCGGGTTTTTCTTGATGCGCCGGGCGAAGATGGCAATGCCGTGCCGCTTCCGATGAACGCCTGCGGCAACGAAAAGCACCGAGGCGACGCCAGGGCGGCGGGCGATTCCATCCGGAGACGACGCATAGCAGATTTGGACGTCGCGGCACCTCGGGTGCCCGGCCGAGACAGGACACAATGCGGGCCGGAGGGCTGACATTATATATGGCGTCTGCGTGGGGTAATTTTCTGCAGCGTCGCTCCCGACGCAGACGCCTCTTGCGCCGCCAAGGGAACCCCCGCCTGAATCTGCAAGGCGCGATTACCTAACCGCCAACAAACGCCCATAAAATGGTCACAAATGATGCATGAATCGCCGCAATCCGGCCAACATCGCGGCTTGCCCTGCATTCCGCGCATAGGTGGCATCTTTCTTTGTCTATTTTTGTTTCGATTAAACCGATTATATTCATGGTCATACAGAGATCAGTTCAGCCCCGGACCATAATCCTCCCAAGACTGGCCGTTGAGACTGAACCGCACGAAGAGGAAGATGAAAATGAACATTGCACGCTCGCTTACCAACTGGCGCAAATACCGTCAGACCGTTACCGAACTTGGCCGCATGAGCGACCGCGAACTGAATGACCTCGGCATCGGCCGTCAGGACATCCGCCGCGTCGCCAAGTCTGCCGTCGGCTTCTAATAATGACGCCTCCGCCGCTTATGCGGCGGATGGCAGATAGACGACCCAAAAGGCCTGAGGCTCCCGCCTCCGGCCTTTTTTCGTTTGGGCCACAAGAAACTGTAGCGCCCGCCGAGGCTTGGGTGACATTGCAAAACTGCATCGGTGCCCAGGCCATCAATCCGGCATCGGGCGACCGCCTCGACCGGCCCTTGATGCGGCAACGCCTTCCTATAACTGCACAACCCCTCATACGCGCCCGAAATGCAGGCATCTCCGCTCATATTTTGTTCAGATGCCATCTCAAGCCGCAAATTTAGCCGACATAGTGCACAAATGCATGGCAGTCGCTTAAATTCTGCACTGCACAACATGGCTTCATGTCTATATATAAACCTCAACAGCCGAGAGCACAGAGAAACCGCTGAGCCGGCCGACGAAATCAACAGAGATAGATTGAGGAAACGACCATGAACCCCATCCGCATCGCAAAGAACTGGATCTCCTACCGCCGCACGATCAACGAACTCGGCAGCCTGTCCAACCAGGCGCTCAGCGACATCGGCCTGACACGTTACGACATCCGTAACGTTGCTTCCCGTTCGTTCCGCTAAGGCGTAAACGATCGTCCCGCTGCCCGACCTCCAGGGCGCGACGATTGAGCGACAGGTTAAAGAAAGCGGCGCCTCTGGCGCCGCCAGACTGCTGACAAACCCCTGGCGTGATCTGGGGGTTTGTGATTCATTGGGACATGTTGAAGAAACCTGCTCCCGAACAGACTGCTCTCGAGATGGTGACGCTCGATAGCCTGGTCCCGCAAGATCACCTGCTCCGCAAGATCGACGCGGTGATCGACTTCTCCTTC